>Ga0208100_100096_pt1 | contig 38193 bp, 34 predicted proteins | sample SubbioR11_8A_Aug_FD_184817 | JGI IMG/M metagenome (GOLD analysis project Ga0208100, IMG submission 184817) | Serpentinite rock and fluid subsurface biosphere microbial communities from McLaughlin Reserve, California, USA - CR11_8A_Aug (SPAdes) | ecosystem: Environmental > Terrestrial > Deep... | reverse complement strand
CCCGCATCGCGTCCGAGTCGTTCCCAATGGCGATCCCGCCCGAAGAGGCTGAACGCCGCTGCCGCCGCGCGCTGATGGAAGCTTGGGTGGGGCGCGAAAGTGCCGTGTTCCGCTTGCCGCCTTCGCGTCTGGCACTGGATCCCTGCGACGTGATCCTCTTGGACCATGATGGCCGCCTGACGGAGATGCGGCTGGTGTCCATCGCCGACTCCGACCTGCGCAGCGTCGACGCCGTGCGACAGGACCGGGCGGTCTATGACTTGCCGCCGGGAGAGCCTCGACCGGCAACGCTGTCGACACCAACGGTGTTCGGCGCGCCGGATGTGATCCTGATGGACCTGCCGCAGCTGCGCGAGGATCAACCTGCGCATCGGCCCATGATCGCGGCGCATGCCAAACCATGGCCGGGCGAAATCGCGGTCTACCGCAGCGCCGCGACGGATGGATTTGCCCTGCTGACCACCTTTGGCACTCGGGCCCGGATGGGTGTGCTGGCGGCGGACTTCTTTGCCGGGCCGGTCTCGCGCTTTGATCTGGGCAATGCGCTGGTCGTCGATCTCTATTCCGGCACCTTGGAAAGCGTCACGGACATCACGCTGCTGGGCGGAGCCAATGCGCTGGCTATCGAAACCGGCGCTGGGCAATGGGAGATCGTCCAGGCGGGCGCGGCCGAACTGATCGCGCCCGACCGCTATCGCCTGACCCGATTGCTGCGCGGCCAGCGCGGAACCGAAGGGACCATGGTTGCAATGGTGCCGACCGGCGCGCGGGTGGTGGTGCTGGATACGACCATCGCCTCCCTCCCTATAGCCGAAGCCGATCTGGGTCTGCCGTGGAACTGGCGCATTGGCCCTGCCTCAAGACCTGTCAGCGACGAGACCTTTGTTGCCACCACCTTCACGCCCGAGGGCGCTGGGCTGCGGCCGTTTTCGGTCGCCCATGTCGAACAGCCGTGGCGCACCGCGCGCAGCCCCGGCGATCTGACGATCCGCTGGACACGCCGGTCGCGGTCGCTGGCCGCCGACACCTGGGGCGCGGGCGATGTGCCTTTGGCCGAGGACAGCGAGGCCTACGAGGTGGAAATCCGAGATGGCGGGGTGGTCAAGCGCACGTTGACCACCACGACGACCAGCGTCCTCTACACGGCGGCTCAGCAAACCGCCGATTGGGGCGCACCCCTCGGCCCCGGCCAATCCCTCGCCATACGCATCTACCAGCTCTCGGCCCTGATCGGCCGGGGTGCTGGGCGATCCGTCACCCTCACCTTCTGAAAGCGCATCCCCAGAAAGACGGAAACATGTCCGACATCACCACCCACCTCCTGCTGCCCTATATCCTGGCATCGCAGGCGCAAAAGCATGTCACCCACAACGACGCGCTGCGCCTCTTGGACGCCTTGGTGCAACTGTCAGTCCTCGACCGAACCCGCACCGCCCCACCCGTCAGCCCGACCGATGGCGACCGGCATATCGTGGCATCAGGCGCGACTGGGCTATGGGCAGGCTGGGATCTGAACGTCGCATCTCGCGTCGATGGCGTCTGGATGCGGCTGGTCCCGCGCCCGGGCTGGCTGGCCTGGATTGCGGCGGAACAGGCCTTCGCCGTCTGGAATGGCAGCGTCTGGAACCTTGTCGGCGAGCCGGTGAATACATCGGACGCCGTGTTCAGTCTGGTGAACGATGCCGATCCGACGAAGAAGGCGCTGTTCTCGCTGTCCGGGATCACGACCGGCACCACCCGGACATTCACCCTGCCGAACACCTCGTCGGAACTGGCGATCCTTGCGGGCACCCAGACATTCACGGGTGACAAGACGTTTTCCGGCACGCTGACTGCCTCGGGCACCGTCACGGTCTCGGCCACATCGGCCAGCATCGGCACGGCTACGACGACCGCCACCTATGGGATGGGCACCGGCGCCACGACCACCGGCGTCACCAAGACCCTGAACCTCGGCACCGGCGGCGCATCCGGATCCACCACCGTCGTCAACATCGGGTCGGCGACCCCAGGTGCGGGCGGGACCACGGTCGTGAACACGCCCACGGTCACCTTTGCCAATGCCGTGACGCAGGTCGGCATGCCGCAGGCCAACCTGACCGCGCAGCTTCTCGGCCTCGGCGGGGCCACGGCCGACAGCTTCAACCGCCTGTCGATGAACACCCCCGCCGTGCTCCTGAACAACGCCGGTGCCGGGATCGAGGCGACGGTGAACAAGGCGGCAGCCGCAAACGATGCCGCCTTCGCCTTCAAGACAGGGTTTTCGGTTCGGGCCCTGATCGGCCTTCTCGGCAACGACAACTTCAGCTTCAAGGTCAGTCCGAACGGCTCCAGCTTCTTCGATGCCATCGTGGTGGATCGCACCAATGGCCAGGTGGAACTGCCACAGCCGACCGTGCTGCCGGGGCTGAACGCCGCCCCGACACCGCCGCCTTCGGGCAAGACTTCCGTCTATGCGCGCAACCGCGCCGGGGCGCCGTGGATCGACGTCATGCGGCCCTCGGGCCGGGACTTCCCGCTGCAGCCGCATTTCGGGGTGAACAGGATCGCGAACTGGTCACCGTCGATCACGACCACGATCACCACCGAGGGTCTGCCGATCACCAACGTCGGCACCGTCTTGCATCCGACGCTGGCCGCCACCAACCTCGCCACCTCCATGCGGCGCTGGCGTCTGACCTCGGCTGCGGTGGTGAATTCAGTCGCCGAACAATTCTCCGCAGGCTGGGCATGCTGGCGTGGCAATGCCGCTGGCCTCGGCGGCTGGACCTTTGTCACACGGCTCTCGCTGACCACCCTGCAGGCCACCGGCATGGGCTTCTTCGGTCTTTACGGGTCGACCACCGCGCTGGCAACGACGCTGACAATCGCCGCGGTGATCAACGCAGTCGGCATCGGCTTCCAGCGCGGCACCCATGCCAACTGGCAACTGGTCACCAATGACGGCACCGGCGCGCCGACCCTGACCGACATGGGCACCCCCTTTGCCATCGCCACCGGTGGCGTGCTGACCCTGTTCATTGCGGCCCCGCCAAATGGCAGCTCGGTCTGGGTCCGGGCGGTGAACGAAGTCACCGGCGCGGTCTTTGAACAGGAAATCACTGCTGACCTGCCCGCCAACACGCAGTTCCTGTCACCCCGGCTGTTCATGAACAATGGGGCAACGGCAGCAGCGGTCGCCTATGACTGCTCCGGCGTTTATGTGGAGACGGACTTCTGAGCCAACCCCCATCCGCAATCCTCTGGTCCGACTATGCGCAAGGCATTGGGCTATGCCCATGAACAAGGAAGCCGAAAAGCGTATCGCGGCCAAGCTCGCCAAGACCATGGCGATGCTCTGCGTGCGCGGTACCTCTGATTGTCATACGGGCCCGAAGCCCAGGTATCCGTTCAGGTCAAAAGGAGAGACAGGGGCGATCACACTACCGCGTGGCCCGTCATGGCCAACCCGTTCTCGATCCGTCCCCCGCCGCAGCCCGGCATAGTTGGGGTGCCGGGCTGCAGCTCCCTTATTGCAAAGGAGCCGACGAAAGTCATAAGACAAGCATCCGTCATCTGCCCGACAACCCGGAAATTCGCGCGGAGATGCACAAGATCGCCGACAAGCAGCGCCGTTGGCCGGGGGCCCCTTCCGGATAGGCGCAGGGACAGGCGGCGCGCTTGCGGCCGCAAAAGGGGGCCACCGGCTGCGATCTCTCCGGAATGCGCCGCCATCCCCGGGACCAAGGCCGGGCAAGGGACGGCAACCAGGGCGCCTCAGGCGCCTTGGCCGCAGGTCACGCAGCAGACCGCATCCTGCCCGGCACAGGCGGTGGCCTCAGTTCTGCACCCGGTGACCGTAGTCGATCGGATGAACCGAGACCATCTCGGCGGCGATGTAGAAGGCCAAGAGCACGACGACAATCTCCAGCCGGATCGAGGTGGACAGCCGCGCCCCGGCCCCCGGCTCGCCCCGCGCCAGCGCGGGCGTGTGGCGCAGCCGGTTCCCCACCGCGAGCCCCAGCGCCGCCAGCACCGCCGCCACCTTGGCGGCCAGGGCCCAGCCGTGCCAGGCGTCGAAGATCAGGTCGAGCCGGACGGTGAGATACCAGCTCAGCAGCAACCCGCTGACCAGCATCACCGCCACCGCGACCGTGGCCGCGCGGCTCCAGTCGCGCACCAGCGCCGCCGCCTCGCCGCCCTCGGGCCAGCGCGCCACCCAGAGCAGCGGCAGCAGCGATCCAACCCAGAAGGCCACGACCGCAAGGTGCAGCACCACCAGCACCGCGATTTCCTGCCGCGGCAGAAACAGCATCGAATGCCCCATCGCCGCATAGGACCCGAGCACCAGCACCGCGCCGACGGCCGCGATGGCCGGGCCGGGACGCCACTGTGTCGCCGCGGCGGCCATCAGGACCAGGCCGGAGGCGCGCAGCCAGAAGGCATCGCCGATGCGCGACCGCAGCACGGTGGCCCAGACATCGGGATCGGTCACGCTGGCCCCGGCCGTCAGCACCAGCACCCGCAGCACCAGCCCGCCGAGCGACAGCAGCAGACCGGCCGCGATGGCGCCCAGCAGGACGTTGCGCAGCCGCGCGGCCTCGGGCGGGCGCAGCCGGTGGCCAAAGCCGACCGCGAAGAACACCAGGCCCGCCGCACCGATGGTCGCGACATAGTAAAGCGCCCGCACCACCACGACGACGCCCTCCGCCAATGAGGGGTCGGGCTGGAGATATTCGAGGATCATGGCCGGCAGTCTCCGAGGATGCGGAAGGGGATGACACCGCCGACGACGTGGCCGTCGGGCGAGAGGATGCGCCATTCGGCCCGGAAATCGCCGGGCGGCAGGGGCGGCAGAACGATGGTCTCGGACGCGGCCTCGCGGATCGCGCGGCGTGGCAGCGCTATCTCGGCGCCATCCACCTGATGCAGGCGCAGCGCGGTGAGCTGCACCTTTTCGTTGAAGTGCAGTTCGATCTGCTCCGGGGGGCAGTCGAGCACCGCTGCGGCGGCGGGCAGCGAGAGGCGCAGTTCGGAATGTGCCGCCGCTGGCGCCGCGACGGCCGCCAGTATCAGCAGCGGGATGGCGTTCACGCAGACGGCGCGTCGAAGGTTCATCGGTTGCTCTCCATTGTCGGTTTTCACCCCGACACCTCGTTTCGCGAGGTCGTTCCTTGTCGGCTCGTTCGCAGAGCGCGATTGCATCTGTTGTTGCAGCTTCCAGTTGCCGGAAGGTCAACCCACTATTTCGTGTTGATGTCCCCTCTTGACCTTCCAGTAACGGGAACCCCCATCTTTGCGGCAGACGGAAACCCACCCGGAGAGCCCCATGCAGTTCCAGATCGACGACATGGCCTGCGGCGGTTGCGCCCGGAGCGTCACCCGGGCCATTCATTCAGTCGATCCGCAGACCAGGGTCGAGGTCGATCTGCAACTGCGGCGCGTCACGGTCGAGTCGGCTGCCGATGCTGCCACGGTTGCGGCCGTGCTTGCGGCTCTCGGCTTTCCGCCCCGCCGTGCCGCGTGATGCGGCGCGATGCCGGGGCGCGGGGGTCCGTGTGACGCAGCGATCCGACCGGCTTGGGAGGGGGCAGTGGCGGCGCGGATGGCACAGGCCGTCATGCTGGTCTGGTCGCCCCAAGCCCGGCCCTTGTTGCGTTGAACGTTCAGGAAATCGTATCGTAACCTCAGGAGAACTTGAGATGCCTATCGCAAAGACGACCCTCGCCGCAGCTGTCGCCCTGGCCGCACTTTCGGTGCCCGCACTGGCGCAGGAGGCGGACTTCCAGCTTCCCGCGCAGTGCACGACGGCGGCCGCTGCGGGTGGCATGGACCATTCCGCCATGGGCCACGGGGCGATGCAGGGCGGAGGCATGGGATCCGGCATGATGGGCATGATGGGCATGGACCTTTCGACCATGCCCGAGCATGTCCAGCAGAACATGCGCAAGATGATGATCACCATGCCGGCCATGCACCAGGGCATGTTGAACGCGGATGCCGACGTGGCCTTCGCCTGCGGCATGATTGCCCACCATCAGGGCGCCATCGACATGGCCGAGGTGCTGCTCGCGCATGGCGACGATCCGCAGATGCGCGCACTTGCCGAGGAGATCATCGCCGCGCAGGGCCCCGAGATCGAGCAGATGACCACATGGCTGGCTGAAAACGCCAACTGATATCCAGTCGGCCGCGCGGTGCAGTCCGCGCGGCCACTTCTGGCCTTGCGCTGCGAAACCTCTTGAGATTCCAGCGGCTGGAACCCTTATATTGGCGGGAGCAGCTTTGGAGACGCCGCCATGAACATCGGAACGGCCGCCAGGCAATCCGGCCTGCCGCCAAAGACGATCCGCTACTACGAGGACATCGGTCTGCTCACCGCCGATCGGGCTGCCAACGGCTATCGCGACTATTCCAGCGAGGACGTTCACCGGCTGAGCTTCGTCCAGCGATCCCGCAGCCTGGGATTTTCGGTCGAGGAATGTCGGCAGCTGCTGTCGCTTTACACCGACCGCGACCGCGCCAGCGCGGATGTCAAGGTGATCGCCACCGAGAAGCTGCGCGAGATCGACCGCAAGATCGCGGAACTGATCGGCTTGCGCCAGATGCTCGGGCGTCTTGTCGAGGCCTGCCACGGCGACGCCCGCCCGGACTGCCCGATCATCGACGGGCTGTCGGGAAAATCGTGCGGCCACCAGGATTGAGGGGACCGGAACGATGATGGCCGCGTCCTGGCGCGGACCGGCGCTGCGGATGCCGGTCAAGCGCACCTTGCCCGGTTGGCTTCTGTTGCCGGCATTGTCCGCCATCAGCGGGCTTCTGCCGGTTCCGGCTGCCGCGTTCCTTCACGCGTCCGAGACAGCGTCGGATTCTGGCCGCGCGCTTTACATCGCGCATTGCGCGGCCTGCCACGGCGTCGATCTGGAGGGGCAGCCCGACTGGCGCAGCCCCGACGCCAACGGCCTCTTTCCAGCGCCGCCCCATGACGAGACCGGCCACACCTGGCACCACGATGATGCGATGCTGATCGACTACATCACCCGAGGCGGTCAGGCCGTCCTGGACGACATGGGCGTAAGCTTCACTTCGGGCATGCCGGGCTTCGGTGCCGTGCTGGAGGACAGCGAGATCGAGGCCATCCTGGACTACATCAAGTCGACCTGGCCCGCGCATATTCGCGACGCGCAGGCGCAGAGGTCGAACGTGGCGGATTGATGCTTGCCCGAGCTCCGTCAGACCTTCCGGAAGAGCCCGAAATGAAACCGCTGCACGCTGCCCCAGGGCGTGCGATGCGCATGGTTCAGCGATCGGACAAGCCGATAGCCGGTGCCCAGCCGTTCCGACAGCAGGGCCGCATCATGGCGCGCGACCGGCAAACCGCTGCACGTCGTCGGACCATCAAGCGCGAATGTTCCGATGATGGCGTGGCCACCGGGGACCAGAGCCCGATCCATCACCCGCAGATAGGCGTCCTGATCGGCAGTCTCGGTCAGGAAATGGAACGCGGCCCGGTCATGCCAGACCTCGAAGCGGCCTGCGGGTTGCCAGTGCAGGACGTTCGCCACCACCCATTCGACCGGCGCATCTGGCGAAAGCCGCCCCCGGGCGATGCGCAAGGCGGTGTCGGAGAGATCGAGAGCCGTGATCCGGCGGAACCCCTGGTCCAGCAGGCAATCCACCAGCCGCGAGGCGCCGGCGCCGATATCGACGATGGCCGCGTCCTTGCCTGCGCCCGTCGCGGCGACAAGGTCGAGCGACACCTGCGGACGGTCCTCGAACCAGCTTGTCCCGGCCTCGGGCTTGCTTCGGTAGACGCCCTCCCAGCGGTTCGGTTCCTCGGCCATCGTCCGTCCCTCACAACTCGATCCGCCGCAGGCGCAGCGCGTTGGTGATCACCGAGACCGACGACAGGCTCATCGCCACCGCCGCAATCATCGGCGAGAGCAACATCCCGGTGAGGGGGTAGAGCAGCCCGGCCGCGATGGGCACGCCAAGCGCGTTGTAGGCGAATGCGAAGAACAGGTTCTGCCTGATGTTGCGCAAGGTCGCGCGGGCGAGCTTGCGCGCCCGCACGATGCCCATCAGGTCGCCCCCCAAGAGGGTGATGCCGGCGCTTTCCATCGCCACATCCGCCCCGGTGCCCATGGCGATGCCGACATCGGCGGCGGCCAGCGCGGGCGCGTCATTCACCCCGTCGCCCGCCATCGCGATCTTGTGGCCGTCGCGGCGCAACTGGTCGATCAGGTCCTTCTTGGCCTCGGGCAGGACGCCGGCGCGGACCTCGTCGATGCCAAGCCTGCCCGCCACCGCCCGCGCCGTGCGCTCGTTGTCGCCGGTTGCCATGATGACGCGCAGCCCCAGCGCATGCAGTTCGCGGATGGCCTGCGCGGCGCTGTCCTTGATCGGGTCGGCCACCGCCACGATGCCGACAAGCGCGCCATTGACCGCGATGAACATCGCCGTCTTGCCCTCGGCGCGCAGCGTGTCGGCCTTCGCCTCGGCCGCATCCGTGTCCAGGCCCATCTCCCGCATCATCGCGGCATTGCCGAGCGCCACCGCGCGTCCGCTAACCGTGCCGCGCACGCCCTTGCCGGTGACGGCCTCGAAATCCTGCGCCTCCTGACGCGGGGCACCCTGCGCCTCGGCCCCCTCGACGATCGCCTCGGCCAAGGGGTGTTCGGAACCGCGTTCCAAGGCTGCGGCCAGCGACAGCAGGTCCGTCTCGGTCATGTTCCCCAGCATCACCGTATCCGTCAGCTTCGGCTTGCCCATGGTCAGCGTGCCGGTCTTGTCGACGATCAGCGTATCGACGCCGGCCATGCGCTCCAGCGCCTCGGCGTCCTTGATCAGCACGCCCGCCTGCGCGCCGCGTCCCGCCGCCGTGGTGATGGAAATCGGCGTCGCCAGTCCCAGCGCGCAGGGACAGGCGATGATCAGCACCGACACCACCGAGGCGATGGCAAAGACCAGCGCGGGCTCGGGGCCGACGGTCAGCCAGACGACGAAGGCGACAATGGCAATGGCCACAACCGTCGGCACGAACACCGCCGACACCCGGTCGGCCATCGCCTGGATCGGCGCGCGCGAGCGGCGCGCGTTCGACACCATCGCCACGATCTGCGCCAGCACGGTGTCGGACCCGACCTTGGCCGCCTCGATCACGAGGGAGCCGTTCTTGTTGATCGTGGCCCCGGTCACGGGATCGCCAGGGCCCTTTTCCACCGGCATCGACTCGCCGGTCAGCATGCTTTCGTCCAGCGCCGAGCGCCCCTCGATCACCACACCATCGACCGGGACCGCATCGCCGGGGCGCACCCGCAGCCGGTCGCCCGCGATGATGTTCTCCAGCGGCGCGTCGTATTCGGTGCCATCCGGCAGGATGCGCCGTGCCATCTTGGGCGCGAGGTCGAGAAGCGCGCGGATCGCATCCCCGGTGCGCTCGCGCGCGCGCAGTTCCAGCACCTGGCCGACGAAGGCCAGCGCCACGATCACCACTGCCACCTCGTAGTAGGTGCCGACGCCGTGGCCCATCCGGTACTGCTCCGGAAAGATGCCCGGCATGAAGGTCGCAACCAGCGAATAGAGATATGCCGCTCCTACCCCCAGGCCGATCAGCGTCCACATGTTGGGGCTGCGGTTCACCACCGAGTCCCAGCCGCGCCGGAAGAACGGCAAGGCCGCCCAGAGGATGATCGGCGTCGCCAGCACGAATTCCAGATAGCTGGCCGTCTGGTGTCCGACCCAGTCGCGTACCGGCAGGGCAACCATTTCGCCCATCGTCAGGATGATGAGCGGCACCGCCGCCGCCGCCGAGATCCACATCCGCCGCGTGGAGTCGGTCAGTTCCTCGCTCGGCTCGCCCGAGGGCAGCATCGGCTCAAGCGCCATGCCGCAGATCGGGCAGGACCCCGGCGCATCGCGGACGATCTCGGGGTGCATCGGGCAGGTGTACCGGACGTTCGCCGGAGCGGCCTTCTTCTGCCCGGCGGCCCGGCCCGAGGCGTAGAACCAGGGGTCCGCCTTGAACCTGGTCTGGCATTTCTCCGAGCAGAAATGGAAGTCCTTGCCGCCAAAGGGTTCGGTCCGGGTATCCGGCTTCAGGCTTACCGTCATGCCGCAGACAGGATCGACGGCCGTCGGGCCGACGGCAGGCCCATCGTGGCGTTTCGGCATTTCGTCGTCGGGCGGGGCGTGGCCTGCATGCGGATCGAAGGTGGGCATGGCGTCCTCCTTGCGCGGACCGTGCCGCGTGAAGGCCGATGCACGACCCTCAGGATCAACGTGCGCCTTCCCGTGGCTGGAAGGTCAAGCGCAGAATGAGCTGGAGGTCGATCACTGCACGCCGAAGGCATCTACCGTTACACGCGGGATCGGTGCGGGGCCGAACAGGCTGACCGCTACATCACCGGGCTGTTCGCCGCCTTCGACCGGATTGCCTCGCACGGCGTCGCCTCGAAGCCTGTTCCGGCCGAGTTCGGCGTCGATGGTTTTTTCTTCCGCTACGAGCATCACTTCGCCTATTGGCGGAAGCTGTCCAACGGCGACATCGGCATCGTGACGATCCTGCATGAACGGATGCACCAGATTGACCGCTTCCGTGAGGATTTCGCCTGATATACAAGTGAAATCATGGTGTTGCCTGCACTCAACTTCGCAGCCGTCTTGCAGGCATAGTCAATCGCCGCCAGAGAAGGTCCGACCCCAGTCGCGTTTCCTCCGCCACAACACATCGATATGCAAAGACTTTTCATCTCGGCCAGGCAAGACGCAAGTGGTCGGGGGGCAAGGCGTTCTTGATCTTGCGGAGACGACTCTGCCTGCTGGCGTGGCCGGCATTGTCTTGGGGCAAGCTCAGGCGAACGTTCCGGAAAGTCGCGGGGCTGTCCCCGAACCTGGCGCAGGTTCTTGCGACGGTGGTCAGCGGCGATGTTCGGTGAGGGTTACGCTTCTGGAGCAGCAGGCGTTGCCGGTGGGGTCTCGAACTCGTGGCGCGGCCGTTAACCAAAAATTAACTGCTCCATGCAGGTTGCCCGAATCTGCCGGCGCGATATGGTCAGCATGCGCGGGCTGGACCGTGAGACGCAATTTCTGTCGGGATGAGGATCAGATGGCTCAAAGCGGTTCCGGTGGTGAGATCCTGCATCCGCTTGACACGGCAGAGTGGCATTTGTGGGTTGTGCGAATCTCGAAAATCATTGCCCGCGCCTGGTCTGACGCAGCCTTCAAGGACCAACTGATCGCCGATCCCGCTGCCGCGTTGCGGGCGGCTGGACTGGCGGTACCGGACGGTGCCGAAGTCGTGGTCGAGGACGGCGCGACCGGCTGGTCGATGAGCGGGTCGTCCTTGACGCGGATGGACCGCCTGACCTTGCCGCTGCCAGCAAGACCGACCGCCGAAGCGTTGCTGAAGGCCTGGGCCGAGGGAGAGACCGGCCACCCGCCAATCCTGTCTGATCAGGGCACGGTGGCATTTGCCGGACTTCCCGCCAATGCGGCCGGAGCAGCCCCTTGGCGGGCCGCAGATGGACGACGTGTCGCAGAGGACGCAGCAGCGCGACGGGTCACGGAAGGCCGGCGCATCGTGGACGACGACGATTTTTCCAGTGCCGAGTCCGCCGCGCGCCGCGCCGCCGAGGCTCGGCGCATCGTGGATGACGGGGATCCGCCGGGTCAGGATGCCGCTGCCAGCTCTGGACGCCGCACCTCTGAGGGTCGGCGGGTCGGCGATGACCCCGGTCCGCCGGAGGGGATTGGAAAAACAAGGAAAAAACCCACAAGGCGCAAGAAGTGATAGGCTGACGCGCAGGTACCGGATAAGGGACTGAACGTCTGGCCGGCTGGTCGTTCGGAACTATGGAGGGTGCTTGACCGTCAAGCCCGACTTGCAGTCGCTGACCCGGGACCGTGAGCAGGCCTTTGCGCGCCCGCTCTGCCCGGAGTTCATTCTGGATCGCCACCGAGCCGGGCGGTCTGACGGCGTCATGGACGCCTGCGCCATCGACATCGACATTTCGGGCTTTTCCCGCGTGACCGACGTGCTCAGCGCGCGCGGCCCGGAGGGTGCCGAAGTGCTGGCGGATCTCATCCGGGCCATATTCGAGCCGCTGACCGCTTGCGTGCACGAGTTTGGTGGCTTTGTCGCCAATTATGTCGGCGACGGATTTCTGGCGCTGTTTCCGCAGGGGGCGGGTCTGGATGACGCCTTGCGACGCGGTCTGGCGGCCGGATGGGAAATGCGCCAGACGATCCGGTCGCGCCACAAGTTTCGCACCCCGTTCGGGACATTCGACATCAACGCGCGCATCGGCATCGCGGAGGGACAGGTACGCTGGCGCATCTTTGGTGACCCGCAACGCAGGCGCCACATCTATTACTTCGACGGCGCTCCGATCGTCGAGGTTGCAAGGGTTCGCCAGCTTGCCGGACTTGGAGAGCTGTGTGCAACGCTGGGCAGCGCCGCCAAATTCGCCGACGTCGCGACGACAACTCTCACCGGGGACAAGTTGGCCTGTTGTGTCGAGACTGTCGCCACGCTGCCGCTGCCGTCGGTTCTTGGACCCGCGCAGGTCTCGGGCGATCCTCTGGTCACCGAGTTCGTCCCGGAGAGTATCGCCTCCGCCAGCAGCACCGGAGAATTTCGCCAGACAGCGAACCTCTTTCTGAAGCTGGAGCATCCCGACCGGGATCTTGACCGGTTCGTCCAGGCGATCTTCCAGGCGCAGGACCGCTTCGGCGGCTTTTTCAACGGACTGACTGACGGCGACAAGGGCTGTACGGCGCTGATCTTCTGGGGTGCGCCGATTGCCACCGAGGACGATGTCGGGCGGGCACTGGAGTTTTGCAACCATATCCTGACCCGGCCCGATCTGACGATCAGCGCCGGGCTGACCTGCGGACTTGCGCACGCGGGCTTTTCCGGATCGACGCGCCAGGCGGTCTACACCTGCTCAAGCCGCCATGTGAACCTTGCCGCGCGGCTGATGTCGGCGGCCAAACCCGGCGCCCTGTATCTGGACGGGGCCGCGCGCAATCACGCGCAGGAGCGTTTCGAGACTGATTTCGTCGGAAATCTTGACCTGAAGGGCTATGCTGAACCGCAGCCGGTCTATGCGCTGGGCACTCGGAAGGACTTCCAGGCGCGGGTCAACACCTCTGGTGAAATTGTCGAACGCGAGGCGGAAATTGCCGAACTGCTTGGCGTGGTGGACCGGGTCTTTCAAACGGGCCAGGCCGGCGCCGCGGCTGTCGTCGGAAGTGCCGGATCGGGCAAGACCGCGGTTCTGACTGCGCTGGAGGAGCGGATGCTCGCGTCGGTGGCACGGGGGGATGCGCCAGAGGCCCAGATTGTCCGCCTGACGGCCGAGACAGGTCAGGGCCGGCCCTTCGGCCCGTTGCGAAAGGCGCTGGAGGCATTGCTGGGGCTGGCAGGAGCGGCCGCGGGCCAGCACCGGCGCGCGATGTTCGATGCCGCACTTGACCGACTTCAGACGGGTGCCGACAGCGCGCTGCTGAAAGAGGAACTTGGCTTTGTGCGCTTTTTCCTTGCCGCCCTGTTGGATGTGAACCTGGCAGGCTCGACCTTTGCCCAGGTCCTGGAACTGCGGGCCCGCAACATTGCACGCGCGGTGATCGTGACGCTGCAGGCGCTGGCGGGGTCCCGGCGGCTGATCGTGATCGCTGACGACCTGACGTCCTTCGATGCGGACTCGCAGGACAGCCTGCGGCAGCTGACAGAGCAGACAGCGGTTCCGGTCGCAGTGATTGCCAGCAGCAGGCTTGACGACCGGGGCGAAATTCCGGGGCTTCCCTTTGCGCCCGAGCGTTTGCTGACCGTCGTGTCGATGCGGCCTCTCGGCGCAGAGGCCGTGCGGTCGGTTGCGGAAACCGCCCTTGGCGCACCCGTCTCGACCCGGGTGGTGGACTATCTGCTGACGAAGACTGCCGGAAATCCGCTTTACCTGGAACAGCTTATCCTGACGCTGAATGCATCGGGCGATTTTCTGCATCTCGGGGCGGGCAAGACCACTCGGGTCGAGCTTGCCCCGAATGCGTCGGCCCATATACCGCAAGGGTTGAACGGGGTCCTGGTGGCCCGGATCGACCGGCTGCCGGCGCGGCTGAAATCGGTGATCCAGGTTGCGGCCGTGCTGGGCTATGAATTCGAGGGTCCGTTGCTGGCGGCGATGCTGGGCGACGATGCCCTGGTGGCGGGCGCGCTGGAGGCGGGGCAGGCTCAGCTGATCTGGGACGAGCAATCGCCGGGGCGCTACCGCTTTCGCCATGCCATGCTGCGCGACTCGGTTTACGACATGCAGCTTGTTGTCGTGCGGCGAAATCTGCACAGGCAGGCGGCGCAGGCGCTTGAACAGCTTGAAGGCAAGCCCGACCTGTTGCGGCTGGGCGCTCTGGCCTATCACTTCGAGCATGCCGAAATGCCCGAGATGGCGCAGCGCTACCTGCTGCGGGCAGGCGACATGGCGCATGACAGTTATGATGCGCCAAATGCCGTGCGCTATTATCGCCTGCTGCTGAAATACGAGATCGAAAGGGAATTGCAGGTCAGGGTCTCCGCCCGGCTTGGGGCATTGCTGGTGCTGACCGGCGACTGGGAGGAAGCGCTTGCGACGCTGGACAGCGGCCTGTCGGCAATCCTCGGGGCCGACGATCCCGCCCAGGAGATCGAGATCCTGATTGCCCTTGGGGATGTCCTGCGCCAGTCGGGCGATTTCGCCCGTGCCCGAGAGCGCCTGGAACTTGCCCGTGCCATCGCCCGGCGAGCCGGCAATGAGCGTTTGCTTTGCAAGGCACTTGGCATCCTGGGCGGAACCTACAAATACAGCGGCGATTACGCCCGCGCACTGGTGATCTATCAGGAGGCGCTGACAGTTGCCGAGCGTGCGCAGGAAGACAACATGATTGCGGTGTCTTTGGCCGGCCTCGCCTCGATCCACGGATTGCTTGGGGCCTACGAAAAGGCCATCGACCATAACAGGCGGGCAATTCCAATTCTGGAGCGGCTTGGCAATCGGCATGAGCTGGTCTATCCGATCGCCAATCTGGGCATTGACCTTTTTACCATCGGAAAACACGAAGAAGCTCTGGCAATCTTTGAACGGGCGCTGCTTGAATCCAGCGCCATCGGGGACCGCGCCGGGATCTGGTTCGCGCATCATTTCATTGGGCGTCTGTATCATGAAACCGGCAAGGTTCGCCGCGCGATACAGGCTTATGAACGGGCACTGCTGGAACGTCGCGCATTGGGGGGCGACAGCATTCCCTATAACACCTTGCCGCATCTGGCGTCGGCAAAGGCAGCGCTGGGACAGGATGCGGCTGCCATTGCAGCGCTTTCAGCCCATCTTGACGTGCTTGAGGCGGGCGAGCCGGATCACGAGCATGGACTGACCTACATGGAGGTTGCCGGGCTGTTGAGCCGTCGCTCGTCCCTTGCTCCAGAGCTTCAGGCCGCGCTTGACACCCTGACCCGTCGCGGCTTTGGCGATGACCCGCTGGACTGGCTGATGGCGGCGGAAAAGCGTGCTCGTGCCGGCGAGTCGATGGGCTTGAACAGCCGCATCAGAATTCTGGTCGCCTGCGCAGAGCACTGGTTTGCGCTAGGCGGGATATCGGCCAGGGTCACAGGCTGCCTGGCCGCCGGAGAACGTCTCGCCACCAGTTTTGCAATGGCCAGAGAGGCCAGGTTCGTGCGCGACCGGGCCAGGAAACTGGGGATCGGCGCCGACGACCTTGACCGTGCCGCGCCGCTGTTTCAGCCGTTCGACACGGCCTGAGCCTGGCCGGGCGGTTTGGCGAACACCATGATCTGCATCGCCAGGGGAATGACCACCTGGTCATCGCCGTGGCTTTCGAACAGGCGCGCAACCGCGTCCCGCACCTGCTGCCGGCCAGCGTCCTGCAACCGGCGCATCAGGTATTCGCCTTCCAGGAATGTCAGGTATTCGCTGACCGACATCCGCATCAGAAGCTCGAAGGACCGGGTCGATTGCAGGTCCATGCCGGTCTGCAGATGCACCAGCCTGGCCAGGGCCGCCGGGTCCGAAACGTCCGGATCGCTGGCCACGCCGCGCAGCATGTCCGGCTGCTCGGCGCCCAGGGTTTCGCGCAGGATCCGGTTGTAGGACTTGTCGATCGAGCCTTCCTTCGGAGGCCCGTCGACCACGACCGCCATCCGGCCGCCGCTGCGCAAGACGCGCCCGACCTCTTTCAGCGTCGCATCGACCGGCACCATGACCGCAAGCCCCATGTGGTTGAGCACGCAGTCGATGCTGCTGTCGTCCAACGGCAGGTCCTGCGACTGCGCGTGAAACAGCCGCACTGCCGGCACGTTCAGGCGCTGCCTTGTCCTTTCGATCTGCTCGGCAACGAAATCGACGCCAACCAGGTTTTCAGGCGGCAAACCCCGCTCCAGAAGGACCTCGGACAGCCGACCCGAGCCGCAGCCAAGATCAAGGACCACCGGCGGCGTCCCGTTCTGCGCCAGCGCCTCGGCTTCGATCGCCAGCAGGGCATAGCTGCTTGGACCCAATGTCGTCTCGACATCGGGGAACGAGCCGTCGAAGTGGACGTGAAAGCTCTGCACGAAATCCGTGAAGACGCTGTGGTTCTCGGGCTGGGGCGGTTTTTCTGCCATCAGGCGTCCAATGGTTCGGCCGGACAAAACCGATGCAATCGTTCAATGAACCGGTCCGGGTCTGCAAAGCCGACGGCATCGGCCAGGTCGGCCACGCTGCGGGCTGTGTCAAGGCCGGCCCGCTGGCAATGGCGTGCCACGACCGCCTGGTCGGGACCTTCGCAGGGGCGCAGGCCGTCGCTCTGGTCGCGAGCGAGCGCTTCTTGCAGGACAGTCTCGAAGATCCCCTCGTCGCGCAGTGCGGCGATGACCTCGCTTGCCGGTCGGCGGGCACGGGCGCGGGCAAGCGAAGCCGAGCCTTCGGCCAGCCGGTAGCCCTCAAGAAGATAGAAATCGACCAGCGCACCGCTGGTGATCCGGCCATCGCCGTTGCGGGCAAGACAGGTGTCGCGGTCGGCGAGCCGGTTGAACTTGGTGGTCCGGTTGAAGCGGAAATCCGGCCGCGCGCTGCGCTGCCATCCGCCACCCGCCAGCAGATCCAGCATCTCCAGCGCGTCGAGACGTTTCTGATCGACGCGCCTTGCCGCAGACAGGGCGTCGATGTCCGCCCTTGCCAGACCCAACCGCGCGGCATCCGCCACCATGCGCTCATGGCTGCGCAGCCAATAGGGCGTTGCCGCGACGACCTCCAGCAAAGCCTGGGCGCCTGCCAGCGACAGGGCCCCGCTGCGCAGGGCAAGATCAAGGGTCGCGCGGAGATTGACCATCGCCTCGCTGAGCGGGCGATGGCCGATGCCATGCGGGGCGTGGATCACCGCCACTTCGTCATCCGCTTCGAGGAACCCGCTGCGATACCACTGATAGATGCGTCCGACGCCGACCATTCCGAATGCGTCAAGCTCTGCCGCACGCAAGGCGCCCATGCTGGCGGCCCCGAAGACCGGAATGCCGCAGTCCAGCGCATGCAGGATCTCCTTGTGCCAGACAGCCGGCACAAGCTGGAAATACCCGTCGATGATCCCGATGGCCTGGGGTCTTTCGGGGACGACGGACAGGATATCGCCCTGCGAAACCGGCGGCAGGTAGCGCGCCGCCAGCCGGCCCCGAGCCTCGGCCCGGTCCAGTGTCGGTCCCAGAAAGATGACGATGCCGCTTATGGCCTGGCCCCTCCGTTCTGGGAAACAACCCGGTGCCGGGCCGACAGGTTCCAGCCTGCAAGAAATCGGTCGATCCGTGCGCCGGGTGCTGCCTTGTTGTCGATGGTGGGTTCGACCAGGCCCGGAACGACAACCTTCACAACCGGGATGCCGATGCCCGTGATCCCAAGATCCACGACCACCACCTGATCAAAGCCGTGCCGTACCAGCAGGGCCAGAATCCGCCCGAGATCGACCGCGATGTCATCGCAGGCCCAGCCGCCCACCTCGCGAAAGTCGGTTGCCACCGTGCCACGCTCCAGCCAGGCCAGCCAGCCCCGCCGGTTCCGGGCGGTCTGGATGCTGGCGTAGTCATCGCGGAAAAGATCGTCACGCGCCCCAGAGATGTAGGTCAGCCGGGATTGCACCGCTTCGGTGATCGCGCGCGACAGGGCCACGCCGGGATCGGGATGGCAGCCATAGCCCTGAAACGTGCCGATTGGCCCGCCGAGGATCCGGCTGCCGGGGCGGTCGGAAATCGAGCAGCCAAAGGACGGCACGCCCAGGTCGCTGAATTGGGCCCAGATGTGCAGGTCGATCTCTGCCCTCTCGATCCGGTCCATCAGCCAGAGGCACAGAGGGTCGTCAATTGTCGTCCTGTCGATCAGCGCCGGCTCGTGCCCGATCCGTTCTGACAGGGCCTGGTGCAGGCAGGTTGCATCGCGCTCGATGACCTCGCACAGCGCATGCAGCGTGGCCTCTTCCACAGTATTGCCCGCGCCCAGCCCGTTGGAACTGGTCATGAAGACCCCGTCCGTCGGGGCATCCGTGCGCAGATCGCAGGTCACGACGTCGCGCGGCACCCTGACCGGGCAATCGGCGATCAGGTCGCGACCCCGCACCCAGCTGAGCGGCCGCTGTCCCAGGCTTTGCTGCTGGCCCGGCAACAGCGAAAGTCGCGCGGGATCAACCGCATGTGCGGCTCCCAGATTGTGGTAGGTCGCTTCCTCGACATGCTGCGGCGTGCGCTCGGCGTGGAAGAGCTCGATCGCTTCCATCGCGGCGGAGATGCGCGCATGAGTCAGTGTCACGCCCTTGCCCTGCGAGACGGAAAGCGACCGTGCATTCGGCCGGATCGCATTGCAGACCGGAATGCCGATGCCGTCCAGACCGGTCACGTCGGCAACCCGCGTGATTCCCACATCCGGAAGGATCGGCACAATGCGCGCCCAGGTTTCGGCGGGATCGGCTGTCCGGTGCGTTCCCTGGAAAGAACGCTTCGTCGTTGTGAGTGCCAGCGTGTCCTTCATGGAGCAAACATTGGCGCATTATCCCCGGTTAGGGAAGTCTGATTGCAGGCGAAGGCAGTCATCGGGGTACGAACGCGGTCAGGCCGCAATCAGCGCAGGGCGCGGCTTTTGCAACTGCGGCAAGAAATTGGCCACAAATGCGGCGCAAATTTCCGCGCGGCGCTGATTGACAGGGGCGGGGCGCAAAAGCCGATCCATTCTGGCGCTGGAATTGGAGCTTTCAAGCGGATCATGGCGCGGGGCTGTCCGGATTATGCAGCCGTTCCCAAGCGATATTAAGCCCTTGCAGCGGTTTTTGAAATCATTGTCGATTTCGAATATGAAAGGGATGTCGTTGGCCGCTGACTGTCGCAGGCGCAATCCCTTGGGCATCGTCTGGCGCACCATCCCTTCCGACCGCCCGCGTGTCGATCCGGGCAAGACGCCGGACTGCCGCCCGGCCCCGAAAGCGTATGGCACCGCCGGACAGGCCGGCCTCGGCACCGGACCGTGAGACGGCCCGTCGGCGCCTTTCGCTTGCGGAAAGTGACCTACTAAAACAATCACCTTTACGGAAAGTGTTTTTGTCAGGTATAGCTGTGTCCAGCGACTCGCCGGGATTCTGCCATGTCCGATCCGTTCTTCTCTGCTCACGCCGCCCGTCACCCGAAGCTGGTCAAGCGTCATGCCCTTCGCATCTCGCGGCAGCGCAAGCTGGTCCTGACAAGATGACCAGAGGACCTGACATGACCTGGCGCAGTGTTCCAGTGAGGTCGCGATGATCGTCTGCCATTGCCAGTCCATAACTGACCACGAAATCCGCGCAGCGGTCGACTGGATGCGCGCGTCGGACTCTGAAACCATCATCACGCCGGGCAAGATCTATCATGCCCTGGGCAAGCGGGCGGATTGCGGCGGCTGCATGCCGCTGTTCCTGTCGACGATGCGGGAGAACCAGAACTTCCGCGTCCCGGGCGTGGATGACGTGCCGCGACTGAAGCGGCGCGTCGCCGCTGGCGCAAAGGAGTAGTTGAGCATTATTGTAACCTTCTGATGCGGCACGAAAACCTCTGACCGTACTGGACAGGCCTGTCTTGCGGCCCTAGTCTCATGCACATGGCTCCAGCCACGGCGACCCCGCCGAAGCCAGGCCGCAGCATGAAACTCGAGGGGATCGATCATGAAGGGCGACGCCAAGGTTATTGAATTCCTGAATGCCGCATTGCGGTCTGAACTGACGGCGGTCAGCCAGTACTGGCTGCATTTCCGGCTTCAGGAAGATTGGGGCTATGGCCATGTCGCCGCGAAAAGCCGGGCCGAAAGCATCGAAGAGATGCACCATGCCGACAAGTTGATCGCCCGGATCATCTTCCTTGAAGGCCATCCGAACCTGCAGAAGCTTGACCCGCTGCGGATCGGCCAGACTCTGCGGGAAACGTTGGAAGCCGACCTTGCGGGCGAGCATGATGCCCGGACGCTGTACATCGAAGCCCGTCGCCATTGCGATGCGGTCGGTGACTTCGTCACGCGCGCGCTCTTCGACGAACTGATCGCGGACGAGGAAGGGCATATCGACTTCCTCGAGACGCAACTGGGTCTCTTTGACCGCCTGGGGGCAGAAAAATATGGCCTCCTGAACGCCAAGCCGGCCGACCAGGCCGAATGAAGCCAGCGGTCGCAAGATCCCCCGATTGAGACGGTCGGACCAAAGGGGCGAGTGGCCTGCACAGCCCGCGCGCGCCGGTCATGACCTGCCTCTGCGGCACAAGGCGGCGGGTCCTGGCTGACTCCGGGCTTGCCTGGGCGGGCATCTTCCCGTTTCGGGGGGCAGGGCAGCACCTGCGCGTCGCCCGTTCAAGGCGTCGGACCGTGGTCCTGCCTGCCGGCCCCCGGCTGCAACAAAAGCTTTGACAGTGCAGGACGATCGCCGAAAGCTGATCTCATACGCGCACTTCCGAACAACGGCAGGCGGACGACACCCGACAGATCAGGAGAGACACATGAGAGCGCATTACCCGATGGCCATCGCGGCCTTGCTGATCGGTGCCGGAGCGGCACTGGCCGAGCCGGAAAGCACTGATCCGATCAAGCTGACGCTGCATGACTGGACCGGACAGCTGATCACGACCAACATCATGGCCGCCGTGCTGGAAGAGGCGGGCTATAATGTCGAGCTGGTGCAGGCCGACTACCTGGCGCAGTTTTCCGGGCTGGAATCCGGCGACCTGCATGTCGCGATGGAGCTGTGGGAGACGACGGCCGCCGAGGCGATGGCCGCCTCGCTGGCGACGGGCAACACGGTCAGCTTCGGTCCGACCGGGATGCAGGGCAAGGAAGAATGGTGGTATCCTTCCTACGTCAAGGAGCAATGCCCCGGCCTGCCGGACTGGCAGGCGCTGAACGATTGTGCCGAACTGTTCGCCACGCCCGAGACCGCCCCCAAGGGCCGCTACCTGGGCGGGCCGGTCACCTGGGGCGGCTTCGATGCAGAGCGGATCGCCGCGCTGGGGCTGAACTACGAGGTGATCCACGCCGGGACCGACGCGGCCATGTTCGCTGAACTGGAGTCGGCCTATCAGCGCCGGGCGCCGATCCTGCTGTGGGTCTATGCGCCGCATTGGGCTCCGATCAAGTATGACGGCGAATGGGTGGAATTTCCGCCCTATTCGGTCGAGTGCTACACCGATCCGGCTGTGGGCGTGAACCCCGAGGCGACGCATGACTGCGGCAAGCCGACGGGTGACATCATGAAGGTCGGCTGGGCCGGACTGGAGGGCAAGTGGCCGGGCGCCGCGCAGGCGATCACCGCGTTCCAGATGACCAACGACGAAATGGGCGCGATGGTCGGCAAGGTGGATGTCGACGGCATGTCGGTCGAGGATGTGGTCGACGAGTGGATGACCGCGAACGAGGCTGTCTGGACGACGTGGATCCAGTGACCCTTTCCGGCGGGACGGTCCTGCACCTTCCCGCCGCCCCTGCGACCGGCAGCCGACCCTTGCCCTGGAAGTCCTGATGATCGAACGTCCCGTCAAGCTTGCCTGTCGGCATGTCTGGAAGATCTATGGTTCGCACCCGCAACGGCTTTTGGCCGGGGGTGGCGTGCCCAGCCTCGAGGAGATCAGGCGGACGGATCATGTCGGCGCGGTCCGGGATGCAAGCCTCGAGATCGGCGAGGGTGAGATCTTCGTCATCATGGGGCTGTCGGGGTCCGGGAAAAGCACGCTGGTACGCTGCCTGTCGCGGCTGGTCGAACCCACGGCCGGCGAGATCCTGTACGATGGCGAGGACCTGCTGAAGGCCTCGGCCGCACGGATGATCGAAATCCGGCGGCACCGGATGGGAATGGTCTTCCAGCATTTTGCCCTTCTGCCGCATCTGACGGTGCTGGAAAACGTGGCCTTCCCGCTGGAAGTGCAGGGGATGGATCGCAAGATGCGCGAGGCCCGGGCCCGCGAGGTGGTGCAACTGGTCGGCCTGCAGGGCCGCGAGAGCAACTTTCCGCGGCAGCTTTCCGGGGGGCAGCAGCAGCGCGTGGGGATCGCCCGAAGCCTGGCGGTCGAGCCGGACCTGTGGTTCCTGGACGAGCCCTTCAGCGCGCTGGACCCCCTGATCCGCCGCGAGATGCAGGAGGAGTTCCTGCGCATCCAGCGGCAGCTGAAGAAGACCATCGTCTTCATCACGCATGACTTCGACGAGGCGATCCGGCTGGCTGACCGCATCGCCATCATGAAGGACGGGGCCGTCGTTCAGGTGGCCACTCCGGAAGAGCTGGTTCTGGCCCCGGCCAACGCTTACGTCGCGGCCTTCACGGCGCATGTGGCGCGGGCGAAGGTGGTGACGCTGGGCCGGATCGCTGTTCCCGGCCAGGTCGAGCGGGTGGCGGGAACCTTGCCTGCCGCGGCGCGGATCGAAGAGGTCGCAGACCGGATCGTCCTGGCCGACGCGCCCTTTGCGGTCGAGCGGGACGGCGCCGTGATCGGCCATGTCACCCCGGCGGCGGTGATCTCGATCCTGATCGGCAGGCAGCCATGACGCCTTGGCGCGGGATCTGGGCCGGACTTGCCCTGGTTGCGCTGGGGCTGGCGGTCCTTGCCAGTCTGCCTGCGGGCTGGCTGTGGCCGCCGCAAGCGATGCAGGTGCCTTTCGCGGGCTGGCTGACGGCGGCGATGACGTGGCTGACCGACAGCGCCGCGATCGGGCCGGTGACGGTGAAGGACCTGACCCGCGGCTTCGCCACGCTGGTCGAGGCCCCGTATGAGGTGGTCAAGGTCCTGCTGGTCGACGGCATCACCGAGGGCAAGGGCCGGCGCGCGACCACGATCATTCCGCCCCTGTCCTGGGTGGCGGTCACGGTGGCGGCGGTGGCTTTGGGGCATTTCGCCCGCGATATCTGGCTGGGGCTGCTGGCCGGGGCGCTGATGACCTACCTGGCGGTCTTCGGGCAATGGGACAGTGCGATGGTCACTCTGGCCTCGATCGCGATTGCCGTGCCGCTGGGGGTGCTGGGCGGCGTCGCCCTGGGCATCGCCGCCTGGCGCTGGCCCTGGGTCGAAAGGGTGCTGTCCCCGGTCCTTGACCTGATGCAGACGATCCCGACCTTTGCCTTTCTGGTGCCGATCCTGGTGCTGTTCGGCTTTGGCCCGGTGGCGGCCCTGCTGGCCACGATCATCTACGCCATGCCGCCGATGGTGCGCGTGACGATTGTCGCCCTGCGCGCGGTGCCGTCCGAGATCCTGGATTTCGCCAGCATGGCGGGTTGCACGCCCGGGCAGCGGATGCGCAAGGTCATGCTGCCGGTGGCGATCCCCGACCTGATGGTCGGGGTCAATCAGGTCATCATGCTGAGCCTGAACATGGTCATCATCGCCTCGATGATCGGGGCCGGGGGCCTTGGCGCCGACGTGCTGGCAAGCCTGCGCCAGTTGAACATCGGCGGCGGGATCGAGGCGGGGCTGGCGATCACCGCGCTTGCCGTGGTGCTGGACCGGCTGGGGCAGGCCATGTCGGAACGAGTGGCGCGGGCCGAAGTGCGGCAGGGCAACTGGTGGCGCCGTCACCCCCGGACGACCCTCGTGCTGGTCGTGGCACTGCTCACCGGGGCGCTGGGCCAATTGGTCCCGGCCCTGCAGGACTGGCCCAAGGCCTGGGAGATCACGACCAAGCCGTTCTGGGCCGACCTGATCCGGCACATCAACCTCAGCTATTTCGACCAGCTCGAAGCCGTGCGCGTCTGGTTCCTCGAGGCGCTGCTCTTGCCGGTGAGGCGGTTCTTCCTTGGCCTGCCGTGGCTTTTTCTGCTGGCCGTCCTGGCACTTGCGGGATGGCGGCTTGGCGGGCTGCGGCTGGCGGGGCTGGTGCTGGCGCTTGGGCTTTTCATCGCGGCGACCGGCCTTTGGGAACTGGCGATGATCACCGTCTACCTGTGCGGGTTGTCGGTGGTCATCGCCATGCTGATCGGCCTGCCGCTGGGTATCCTTGCCGCCCTGAACGAGACGGCCGGAAAGGTGATCGGCGCGGTGGTCGACACGCTGCAGACGCTGCCCTCGTTCGTCTACCTGATCCCGGTGGTGATGCTGTTCCGCGTCGGCGACTTCAGCGCGATGATCGCCGTCGTCCTGTTCGCGCTGGTGCCAGCCGTGAAATACACCGCCCACGGTCTGCGTTCGGTTCCGCCCGAGCTGATCGAGGCCGGAGTGGTCTGCGGCTGCACCAGGGCGCAGATCCTGCGCAAGATCCAGTTGCCGATGGCGGTGCCGATGATCCTTCTCGGTCTGAACCAGACGATCCTGCTGGCGCTGTCGATGCTGGTGATCACCGCGCTGGTCGGCACGCGCGACCTTGGGCAAGAGGTCTATTCGGCGCTGGCCACTGCCGATGTCGGGCGCGGTCTGGTGGCCGGTCTGGCTGTCGCCGCAATCGCGATCATCGCCGACCGCCTGATCGGAGCCGCCGCCGGTCGCGCCCGCGCGCGTCTGGAGGTCGCATGATGCAGCGCCCCGGGCAGGCCTAGCCGGGCAGTCCCGCCGTGGCGCGCGCAAAGCCCTCGACCGCCTCGCGCGCGGCCTGGAACCGGTCCAGCCGGTCGGTGCGCCGGTGGTCCGTCGCCCGGACAAGTCGCCCCGGTCGCGGCTCGGCACGTCCGATGCCCAAAGCCTCGGCGGCCATGCGGGCCAGGCCTGCGGCGGTCTGTTCCGTCTCACTGGGCAGGAACAGGTCATGGCCTGCCACCTCTGACAGGAACTGGATGAAATAGGGGTTGCGCGACAGGCCCCCGTCGACCGAGACCGGCCCCTGGAACGGCTGCAGCGCAGCCATCGCCGCCAGCACCTCGGCCGTGCGCAGCGCGATGCCTTCCAGCAGCGCCTGCATCATGTCGGCCTTGCCGTCGGCCAGCGACAGGCCCATCCAGGCGCCCCGGGCGGCGCGGGTCCAATGCGGGCAGCCAAGACCCGCCAGGGCAGGAACGAAGGCAATGCCCCGGTCGATGGCGGGCGGCTTGGCGAAGCCCGAAATCGTGTGGAAGTCCTGGAACAGCCCAAGCTCGCCCGCCCAGTTCACCGCCGAGGCCGCGGCATAGACCCCGCCATCCAGCGCATAAGCAACCGGATTCCCGCTCGGCTGCCAGGCGACGGTCGGCAGGGGGCCGGGCCTGTCCGGCCGCACCAGCCCGGTGGTGAGACACTGGACAAAGGCGCCGGTGCCAAAGGTCACCTTGGCGGCACCCGGTTCGCGGCAGCCGTGTCCGAAAAGCGCCGCCTGCTGGTCCACGATCGAGGCGGCAAGCCGGGCGCCGCCGGGCAGCAGGCCCAGATCGCCCGAGGTTGGCCCGATCAGCGGCAGGCAGGCCATCGGCACGCCGAACAGCGCACAAAGCTCGGCGTCCCAGGTGCCGGTCCCGAGGGTCATCAACGAGGTGCGCGAGGCGGTGGCGAGGTCGGTCTCGAACCGCCCGGTCAGCCGGTCGCGAAAGAAGGCGTCCGTCGTGCCCAGCCGCAGGTGGCCAAGTGCTGCAAGCTCGGCCGCGCGGGGCACGTGACGCATGATCCAGCCCAGCTTCGAGGCCGAGAAATACGCATCCAGCGGCAGACCGGCGCGCGCCATCACCACGGCTGCGGCCCCGTCACGCTCCAGCGCGGCGGTCACGTCGGCGGTGCGGTCGTCCTGCCAGGTGATGACCGGGCAGATCGGCCGCCCGTCCCGCGCATCCCAGGCGAGACAGCTTTCTCCCTGATTGGCAAGGCCGACCGCCTCCGCCGAGGCCGCCGTCAGACAGCGCCGGATGTTGGCCAGCAGCTCTTCGCCATCCTGCTCGACATGGCCGGGCGCGGGGTAGGTCTGGGCATGGGGCAGGGACAAAAGCGGGGTGAGGCGGCCCTCGGTCCCCAGAAGCAGAACCCGGGTACTTGTCGTGCCCTGATCGACCGCTGCGATCTTCATGGCGCTTCGGCAATCGTCAGCGTCAGCGGGCCCGGGCCAAGTCCGTGCGGCAAGGCCAGGGACAGGCGGCGTTCGGGCAGGCTGTCGATCCGGGTCGAGGCCAGGACACGTCCGTCCTGCATCAGCCGCAACTGGCCTTTCGCCGGGCGGTCCAGCCGGACTTGCAGGCGGTCGTGAGGCGAGCCCGCCGCACCAGCGCCGATGACCTGTGGCACCGCCAGACGCAGCGCCGGGTGGGCAAGCTTCAGCCGCGCACCTGCCGGTTCAGGCAGCTGGTCCTGCAAGGCCGCAAGGATGGCACGTGCCGTTCGCTGGCCCTCGGACCAGCACCAGCCTGCGGTTTCCACGCCGCGCAACAGGTTGCCGCAGGCGAAGTATGCCGGATCGGAAAGGCGGCCCCAGCGGTCGATCACCGGCCCGCCAGAGCCGGGGTCGATCGGAAGATGGCTGCCCAGCAAAAGCGCCGCATCAGGGCGAAACCGGCCCGAGACGATGACTCCGTCGGCGGGCAGATCCCTTGGGCCGGCAGGGGTGGCCAGGGTCACGCCCTCCACCCGCGTCCGGCCATGAATCGCGGTGATGTCGCTGTGCAGCAGGATCGGGACCCGCATCGCCGCCGCCAGCCAGCGGGCCGGGGATCGCGTCGTGATCCGGCTTGCCGGTTCGATCATCGCCAGGGGTCTGATCCCGGCATGGCGGCAGGTCAGCAGCGCCGAGAAGGCAACCAGTTCGCTGCCCAGGATCACCGGCTGCCGGAAGGGTCGTTGGCCGTTGAGATGGACCATCCCCTGCAAGGCCCCGGTCGACAGGACGCCGCCCGGCTTTTCCCCACCGATCAGCCGGGCCGCCCGGCTGGTCTCGCGAACGCCGGTTGCCAGAAGGACAGCCTTTGCGGCCAGCGTCGCAGGCCCCGCATCGTCGGTGATCTGGACCAAGCCGCCAGGGTGCAGCGCGATGACGGTCGTGCGGGTGCGGATGGTGACACCGGCGTCCAGGGCGGCCTTCGTCAGGCGTGCGGCATAGTCGGGGCCGCGCAGCAGGCGGTGAAACTCGCGCATCCCGAACGGATGGTGGCCGCAGTGTCGGGGGATGCCGCCTGCCTGCGCCTCGCGCTCCAGGACCAGAACGCGCCGCCCGGCCCGCGCCAGCGCGGTGGCCGCACCAAGGCCCGCCGGACCGCTGCCGATCACGATGACCTCGGGCTCAGTCATGCGAAGGCCCCACCATCGGCTGGGGCAGGTGCCCGTCGGTCATCCGCGCCAGTTCGGCCGAGCAGTAGAAGCCCTGACAGCGCCCCATCGTCACCCGTGTCCGCCGCTTCAGACCGGCAAGGCTGCCAGCGGCCAGGGGGCCGGTGAGGGCCGCCTCGATCTCGCGCCGCGTCACCAGTTCGCAGTGACAGACGATCCCGCCATGTCCCGGGCTTTGCCAGTCGCGGGCCCCCTCGACCGAGATGTTGGGCATCCTGGGCCAGATCGGGTCGGCAAGCGCGGTGTCACTGCGCCCGGCCAGCCGCACGACATGCGCGGCTATGCCAAGTGCCGCCGACAGTCCGGTGGACCTGATCCCGCCGACGCAGATGTAGCCCGGCGCAAGATCGGTGCGGATGCGGTATTCCTTTGCCTCGGTCGCCGGGCGCAGGCCGGCATAGACTGCCGTGACCTCATGCCCGGCCAGGGCGGGCAGGATGGCTTCTCCCCGCCGCATCAGCGCCTGCAAGGTCGCCCGCTCGACTGTCGCGTGGTCGCGGTCGTCCTGGTCCTCCGCAGTCGGCCCGACCAGAAGGTTGCCGAACGCAGTGCGGCACAGCACGATGCCCTTGGTGACCTTGGTCGGGACCGGCAGCAGGATATGGCCCGCCAGGGCGGCGGCGGTCTTGTCATAGACGACGAACTGCCCCTTGCGCGGGCGGATGGTGAACCAGCTTTCCCCGGTGAGCCGGCGGTCGACCTCATCGCCCCAAAGCCCCGCCGCGTTGATGACAAGGCTGGCCGAGACCTCACCCGAGGTCGTCGCAAGATGCCAGCGGTCGCCCGACCGCCGTCCCGCCAGCACTTCGGTCCGGCGTTTCAGCGCCGCGCCATTGGCCAGGGCCTGCAAGAGATAGCCATGCGCAGCGGACCAGGGGTCGATCAGATGCTCGCCCGGCACCCGAAAGCCCGCGCGGACGGCTGGCGACAGAGCGGGCTCCAGCACCCGCGCCTGGGGTCCGGTCAAGGGCTGCACGTCCGTCACGCCGTTGGCCGTTGCCTGCGCGACCAGCGCGGGAAGCCCGGCCGCTTCCTCCTCGGTCCAGGCCAGGACCAGTGCCCCGGCCTGGATCAGCGGCAGGCCCAGACGGTCGCGGATGTCATGGTAAAGCGCATAGCCCTCGCGGATGCAGGCCAGTTCGACCGAAGCCTCGGGAGCATCAAAGCCGGTGTGCAGGATGGCGCTGTTGCCCTTCGACGCACCGTCCAGCACGTCGACTGCCTTTTCCAGGACCACAACCCTTGCACCGTCCAGCGTGAACGCCCGCGCCAGCGCGGCGCCCACCACCCCGGCACCGATCACCGCGACGTCAAATCCTGTGCCCTTGTCCGGCTGATCCGCGAGGTTCATTCACTTGCCATGAGGTTTTCAACAGATATTGACTACTTGGTCATTTCCGTCAAGCTGACCGGCACGGGCGGCACAGGATTTCACCATTCGGTCAAGAAAATTGTTGACCTGGGTCGCCCGAGACGGTCGGTTGGTCTGGGGATGATGATGAAGCCGCACGAACGACAGCCTCAGATCGAGGCGATCATCCGGCGAGAAGGGGAAGTGTCGGTCGAGATGCTTGCAGCCCGGTTCGATGTATCGGCGGAGACGATCCGCCGCGATCTTGGCAGCCTGGACGCGCTTGGCCGGGTCCAGAAGGTGCATGGCGGCGCGCGGCGCCGGCAACTGATCCGCGAGCCAAGCCACGATGAACGCAGGACTGTCGCCGCCGAGGCCAAGGCCGCCATCGGCCGCCGCCTGGCCCGGTCCATCGAGCCGGGCGAGACCCTGTTCATCGACACCGGATCGACCACTCTGGCCGCGGCCGAACCCCTTGCCGCGATCCCGAACCTGACGATCATCACCAATTCCTGCCGTCTGGCCGAGCGTCTTTCGCAAGCGGGTGCCGATGCGGCGATCCACCTTCTGGGCGGGCGCTACGGCGCCGACAATGCCCAGACCACCGGCGTCGCGGTCATCGAGCAGTTGCAGGCCTTTCGCGCCGACCGGGCGATCCTGACGGTGGCGGCCGTCGACCCGGCCCAGGGCGCGATGGACGCAAGTCTGGACGAAGCGCAGATTGCCCGTGCGATGATCAAGGGCGCGCGGACGGTGACGATCCTTGCGGATTCCACCAAGTTCGGACGGCAGGCGGCCTATGCGGTCTGCGCCATCGACGATGTCGACGTGATCATCAGCGACGGCCAGTTGGACAAGGCGCACCGCGAGGCGCTGAAAGCCGGGGGAGTGGACCTGTGGACCTGAGCAGAACCGCAGCGACAGGCGCACGATGCCGCACCTGATCAAGGCCTATGTCCGCATTGTCGACAGGATGTCCGATTACGTCGGCTACCTTGCCGCCGCGTTGATCTTCCTGATGGTTGCGACGCTGCTGCTGGACGCAGTCACGCGCAACGTCCTGAACATCCCGATCCACTGGGCCATCGAATTCACCCAGTTCACCCTGGCCGCCTATTACTTCATGGGCGGACCGATCACGCTGAAGAACAACACGCATGTCCGGATGGACCTGTGGTACGCGAACCTGTCCGACCGCGGGAAGGCCAGGCTGGACCTGGTGACGGTCTGGTGCATGATCTTCTATCTGGGAGTCATGCTGTTCGGGTCGATCTCGTCGCTGCAATACGCGATCGAGACGAACGAGAGGCGGTTCTCGATGTGGAACCCCTCGACCATCCCGATCAAGGCGCTGCTGACGGTCTGTCTGGTGCTCATGCTGCTCCAGGCCTTCGCGCTGGTGTTCAAGCACGTCGCGACCCTGCGTGGAGAACGGCTGTAAATGTCCTACGAGATGATCGCGCTGCTGATGTTCGCCACGATGGCGCTCTTGCTGATCACCGGGCAGCGGGTCTTTGCGGCCATCGGGTTTGTCGCCGCGGGGGCCGCGCTGCTGCTGTACGGCGACGGGGCGATCGAGCTGCCCTACAACCAGGTCTTCAAGCTGTTCAACTGGCACGCCATGCTGACGCTGCCGATGTTCATCTACATGGGTTACATCCTGGCCGAGAGCGGGATCGCCGAAGACCTGTACAAGATGATGCACGTCTGGTTCGGCCGCCTGCCGGGCGGGCTGGCCGTCGGCACGATCCTGGTGATGGTCGTGATCTCGGCGATGAACGGGCTGTCGGTCGCGGGCATGGCGATCGGGGCCACGATTGCCCTGCCCGAGATGCTGCGGCGCGGCTATGACAAGGTGCTGATCTCGGGCGTGATTCAGGGCGGCTCGTCGCTGGGCATCCTGATCCCGCCCTCGGTCGTGCTGGTGCTGTACGGCATGATCGCGCGCCAGCCGGTGTCGCAACTGTGGTTCGCGGGGATCATGCCCGGCCTCATGATGGCGGCGATGTTCATCGCCTACATCATGATCCGCGCCAGGCTGAACCCCAAGCTCGCGCCGCCCGTTCCGCCGGAAGAGCTGGACATGACCTTCGGTCAGAAGCTGGCGCTGGCTCGCGCCGGGATCATCCCTTTCGCGATCTTCTTCTTCATGACCGGGCTTTTCGTCTTCGGCTATACCAGCCTGGTCGAAAGCTCGGCGGTGGGAGCCACCTCGGCCACGCTGGCGGCGGTGGTCAAGGGGCGCTTCAGCTGGCGGCTGATCCGCGAAACCTCGATGAAGACGCTTGCGGTGTCCTGCATGTTCCTGTGGCTGATCCTGGCGGCGCTGGCCTTTGGCGCTGTCTTCGACGGGCTGGGGGCCGTGAAAGCGATCGAGACGCTGTTCATCACCCAGTGGGACTTGAACCCCTGGATGATCATCATCATGATGCAGCTCAGCTTCCTCTTGCTGGGCATGTTCCTGGACGACACCGCGATGCTGGTGATCGTGGCACCGCTCTACATCCCGCTGGTCGCCAGCCTGGACCTTGGCTTTGACAACCAGCTGATCTGGTACGGCATCCTTTACACCATCACCTGCCAGATCGCCTACATCACGCCGCCCTTCGGCTACAACCTGTTCCTGATGCGATCCCTTGCCCCGAAGGAGATCAGCCTGGGGGACATCTACCGTTCGGTCTGGCCCTTTGCGGCGATGATGATGCTGACCATCATCCTGCTGATGATCTTCCCGCAGATAGCACTTTGGCTGCCCGAGCAGATGCAGGGCGTAAGGGGCTGACGAGACGACCACCCGGGCCGAAGAAGCCCAAAGCAACAAGGAGACGAAGATGACCGAGAAGAAACCGCAAAGCCCGTCCGAGGCGATCCTCGCTTCGCGCCGGAACTTTTTGCGCCAGTCGGTGGTGGGGGCCGGCGCCGTGGCGGGGGCAACCCTTGCCGCCCCTTACGTCAATGCGCAAGGCGCGCCGATCAAGTGGCGCCTGCAGACCTATTCCGGCGCGCCCCTGGGTGCCCATGTGATCAAGCCGCAGATCGACGCCTTCAACGCCGCCGCCAACGGCGAGATGGAGATCGAGCTTTACTACGCCGACCAGTTGGTCCCCACCGCCGACCTGTTCCGCGCGCTGCAGAACGGCACCTTGGATGCCGTGCAGTCGGACGAGGCGACGATGGCCTCGCCGGTCGACATCTCGGTCTTTGGCGGCTACTTCCCGTTCGCCACCCGCTTCAGCCTCGATGTGCCGGCGCTGTTCCAGTACTACGGGCTGAAGGAGATCTGGGAAGAAGCCTATGCCGAGGTCGAGGGCGTGACCTGGCTTTCGGCCGGGGCCTGGGACCCCTTGCACATCTTCACCGTCGACAAGCCGATCCGCAGCCTGGCCGACATGCAGGGGCTGCGCGTCTTCGGCGTGCCGACGGCGGGCAGGTTCCTGTCGCAATACGGCCTGATCCCGGTGACGATCCCGTGGGACAACGTCGAGGTCGCGATGCAGACCGGCGAGATTGACGGCGTGGCCTGGTGCGGCTTTACCGAAGCCTACGAGGTGGGCTGGGCGGATGTCTGCAAATATGCGCTGACCAACTCGGTCACCGGGGCGTGGTTCGGCAGCTACTTCGCCAACACCGCCAGCTGGGCGAAAGTCCCGCCGCATCTGCAACAGCTGTTCAGAAGCACCATCGACCAGTCGCACTACTACCGCCAGGTCTGGTACTGGGGTGGCGAGGCCAGGCTGCGGGTCGAAGGCGAAAAGATGGAGCTGACCTCGCTTCCGGCCGAGGAATGGGCACAGGTTCTGTCCGATTCCACGGTCTTCTGGGACGAGGTTGCGGCATCGTCGCCGCGGTCGGCCAAAGTCATCGAAGCGTTCAAGAAATATGCCGACACGATGGTAAAGGCCGGATATCCCTATCGCTGATCCCGGTCAGGACGGTCGGCGCGCCCGGTCCGGGCGCGCCGAAGCTGCCCGACCCCTGCTGACCTCCAGGCTCAGCGTCGAGACGGCAGCCCGCCGCACCCACCAGGCCATTCGCAAGCCTCAGGCGTTCCTTGCGGCCATCACGGGTTGGTGACTTTGTGCAGAAGGCGCAGGCGCTCATGTAACAGGACGGCGTCAATCGCGAACAGGCAGGCAGGGAATGCGCAGTTGATGGACGATTGGGGCACTTTGCTTGCCGAGGCGAACTCTGGCGACAGCCGGGCCTATGCCGCCTTTCTGCGCACGATCACGCCGGTCTTGCGCGGTATCGTCCGGGCCAAGGCGGGCGGTCTGGGCGAGGCGGTCTGCGAGGACGTGCTGCAGGAGGTGCTGCTTGCGGTTCACCTCAAGCGGCACACCTGGCAGGTCGGTGCGCCAGTGCGGCCCTGGCTTTACGCCATCGCGCGCTACAAGGTCGTCGACGCCTTCCGGGCGCGTGGCGGCAAGGTCGAGGTGCCGATCGAGGATTTCGACGAGATCCTTGCTGCCGAGGCCGGACCCGACCCGACCGAGGCGGCCGACATGGCCAGGATGATCGGGCTTCTGGACGACCGCTCGGGGCGGCTGGTCCGGATGATCGGGATCGAGGGGGCCAGCGCGGCCGAGGCCGGGCAGGCCCTGGACATGACGGAAGGCGCGGTCCGCGTGGCCCTGCATCGCGCCTTCAAGACACTGGCCGCCCTACGGGAAAGGCACCTGCAATGAAGACCGACGACCTGATTGCGGCGCTTGCCGCCGACAGCCGGACAGAGCCGCCCCTGAAGGCGTTCCTGTGGCCTGCGCTGGCTTTGGCGCTGGCCGTGGCGGTGCTGGCGGTCTGGGTCGCGCTTGGGTTCCGCGATGATCTTCTGGCGTCGCTGGGCGACCCTTTCTCGGTGATGCGCTTTGTGCTGACCGCGGCCTTGGGGGGGCTGGGGGTGCGGCTTGCGCTGGTTCTGGCCCGGCCCGAGGGGCGCAGCCTGGCCCGGCTCTGGCCAGTGGCGGTGCCGGTGGCGGCGGCGCTGGGGCTGCTGGTCCTGGCCTATGGCTCGACGCCGGCCGAGGGGCGGCAGATGGCGCTGGTCGGCAAGACGATGACCACCTGTCTGGTGACGATCCCGCTTTTGTCGGTCCTGCCCGTGGCGGCGATCCTGGCCGGCTTGCGCCGGGGGGCCACGACCTCGCCCGCGCTTGCCGGCTTTGCGGCGGGGCTTGGCGGCAGTGGCCTTGCGGCGATGGCCTATGCCTTGCACTGCACCGAGGACAGCCCGTTGTTCTACGTCACCTGGTACGGCCTGGCGATTGGCGGGGTCACGCTGGCGGCGACCCTGATCGGGGCGCGGGTCCTGCGCTGGTAGCGTGGGACCTCAGGGCAGGGCCTCGAACCCGTCGACCGTCATTTCGCTGCCTTTGGGACCCTGATCACAAGCCGCGCCCCGGCCGACCCGATCCCGGCCGACCCGATCCTGGCCGACCCGATCCCGGCCGACCCGATCCCGGCCGACCCGATCCCGGACCGGCCATCACCAGCCGGCGGAAAGGATGGGCTTGACAGACTCTGCCGTTTCATGACACCGATGTCATGACACCGATGTCACTCTCCGGGTGAGGTCGCAAGCTTCGGGGAGGGGGCATGTCGACAATCTATGATGTTGCGCGCCGTGCCGGGGTCTCGCCGAAGACGGTCAGCCGGGTGCTGAACTCGGACGGTCCCGTGGGCGAAAAGACCCGCGAGGCAGTGGAAGCCGCCATGCGCGAGCTGGGCTATGTGCGGTCCAACGCCGCACGGATGATGCGGGCGCAGAAGTCCGGGATCATCGGGCTGATCACCGGCGCGATTTCCACCAAGAACCAGCCCTCGACCCAGCAGGGCCTGCCCGACCTCTACATCGTCCAGGGCATCCAGCGGGCGCTGGAATCCTCGGGCATGACGGTGATGATCGCCGATACCGCCGGGCGCAACGACCGGGTGCCGCATCTGATCGACACCTTCCTGTCGCACCGGGTCGAAGGGCTGATCTATGTCGCCGAATACCACCAGGAAGTGAACCTGACGCAGTTGCCCGACGACACGCCGCTGGTGCTGGCCAACTGCTTCGATGCGCGCGGGACGCCTGCGGTCGTCCCCGACGACCGGCGGCTGCAGCGCGACCTGGTCCGGCGGCTGATCGCGGCGGGACACCGGCGGATCGCCTACCTGTCGCTGCGCCCGGACATGGTGGCGGGCCGGTTGCGCCCGCAAGGCTACCGCGAGGCGCTGGAGGAGGCGGGACTGCCCTTCGATCCCGCCCTGTTGCAGCACGTCGATTTCGACCAGCCGGAAATCGGCCCGCAGCTGCTGTGGGACACCATCGACCGGATGCTGCAGCTGGACCAGCCGCCGTCGGTCCTGTGCTGCGGCAACGACCAGATGGCGATGATGGTCTATGGCATCCTGCGCAGCATGGGCCGCAAGGTGCCCGACGAGATCGGCGTCGCCGGTTTCGACAACTACCGTGCCATCGCCGAGACGCTGTATCCGCCGCTGACGACGGTGGACCTGCCCTACAACGCCATCGGCGTCCGCGCGGGCGAGCGGTTGATGCAACTGATTTCCGGCGACGGCCGGAATGACCACAGCCCGGTGCAGGTGGCCGGCCCTGTGCACTGGCGCGCCTCGGTCACCGAGCTGCGCCCCGAGAACGTGATAAGTTTCAAAACCCTAAGGGAGGAAAAGCAATGAAGATGTTCACCCTGGCGGCCTCGGCCGCGATCCTGGCCTGGGGCTCTGCCGCCCAGGCGCAGCAGGCCCTGTCGATGTGGTACCACGGCGCCGGGAACGAGGTCGAAAGCAGGATCATCAACCAGATCATCGCCGACTTCAACGCCAGCCAGACCGACTGGAAGGTCGAGCTGCAAAGCTTTCCGCAAGCCGCCTACAACGATTCCGTCGTTGCCGGTGCGCTGGCCGGCAATCTGCCCGACATCCTGGACGTCGATGGGCCGGTGATGCCGAACTGGGCCTGGGCGGGCTACATGCAGCCCCTGCAGATCGACGAGTCGAAGATCGAAAACTTCCTGCCGGGCACCAAGGGCTATTGGGATGGCAAGCTTTATTCGATCGGCCTGTGGGATGCGGCGGTCGCCCTGGTGACGCGCCAGTCCTATCTGGACGAGCTGGGACTGCGGACTCCGACGCTGGAACAGCCCTGGACCAAGGACGAATTCATGGCCGCGCTGGATGCCGCCAAGGCGTCGGGCAGGTTTGAATATGCCTTCGACCCCGGCATGGCCTGGACTGGCGAATGGTATCCCTACGCCTTCTCGCCCTTCCTGCAATCCTTCGGCGGCGACATCGTCGACCGCTCGACCTACCTGACCGCGGAAGGTGCCCTGAACGGCGAGGCCGCGATGGCCTTCGGCGAATGGTGGCAGGGTCTGTTCAAGAACGGCTATGCCTAGGCGACGCAGGACCCGGCTGACCGGGACGGCGGCTTTGTGGCGGGCAAGTATGCCTTCTCGTGGAACGGCAACTGGGCCGCGCTGAACGCGCTGAACGCGTTCCCCGACACCGTGTTCCTGCCTGCGCCCGACTTTGGCAACGGCCCGAAGATCGGCGCGGCAAGCTGGCAGTTCGGCATCTCGGCCACCTCGAAGTTCCCGGAAGGCGCTTCGGCCTTCATCGAGTTCGCTCTGCAGGACAAGTATCTGGCCGCCTTCTCGGACGGCATCGGGCTGATCCCGGCGACCAGGACCGCTGCGGCGATGACCGAGAACTACAAGGAGGGCGGGCCGATGGAGGTGTTCTTCGGTCTGACCGAGGCGCAGGCGCTGGTCCGGCCGGTGACTCCGGGCTACGTGGTGCAGGCCAAGGTCTTTGAAAAGGCGCTGGCCGACATCGCCAACGGTGCCGACGTGGCTTCGACGCTGGATGCTGCCGTCGACGAGATCAACGCCGACATCGAGAAGAACGGCGGCTACGGCCACTAAAGCGGTTTGCATTTAATCTGCGACATATCCTGCATGTGCGAGGTAGTTGAGGCATTCCTCTGGGGTGAAGAGGGAGCAGATGTCGCCGATAGCTTCGATGACGGCGTCGAATGTGGTAGCCCCGATGCGGCGCAGATGGGCCTTGAGCTTTGAGAAGGCGAGTTCGATGGGGTTGAGATCGGGGCTGTAGGCGGGCAGTGGCAGGAGCCAGCAGCCGTACGCCTTGAGGATTTCGGCGGCGCGGGGACTGCGGTGAACGGAGAGGTTGTCGAGAATGACAGCCGTGCCGGGCCGCAGCGCCGGGGCGAGCTGGGTCTCGATCCAGGTATCGAAGGCGGCCCGGTCCATTGCGCCGGGGATCACCCATGGGGCGATCAGGCCCTCGCAGGTCAGCCCGGCGATGAAGGTCTGGGTGTGCCAGCGTCCGAAGGGTGCGCTGCCGGTCAGGCGTTGTCCCTTGGGGGTCCGCCCACGCAGCCGCGTCAGGCCGGTCCGGACCGAGGTTTCATCAACAAAGACAACGCGGTGCGGCACCTGCCGCATCAGTCGCTGCCGCCTGACCCAGTCCGCCCGCGCCCGCCGGAGCGCGGGTCGGTCACGCTCGGACGCGATCAGGCCTTTTTTTATATGTCCGCCCGCAAGCCTTGAGGGCGCGGTGCAGCGAGGAGACATTCGCCTTCACCCCTTCCGCCTCCAGGAGCGCCCCGGCCAGTTCCTTGAGCGTGATGTCCGGCTCGGCCTGCACCACTTCGAGAAGAAAGGCGCGGTGCGCGGCGAGCTTGCCCACCGTGCCCGCCACCCGCCCCTGAGGACGGGCCGCCACGGTCGCATGGTTCCGCCAGGCTGACACCAGCCGTACCGCCGTGCTCGCACTCACCCCGAACATCCGACCCGCCGCTCGCGCCGAGTGACCCGCGTCAACATAGGCTACAATCCGCTCCCGAAGATCCAACGAATAGGGCTTTCCCATGATCCACCTCCTACAGGTAGTGAATCACCTTCAACCCGATCTGGGAATCCCCGATTCACAACAAACGCAAACCGCTTTAGCTAAAGCTCATAGTGGAATGGCCCCGTTGTTCGAGTGCGCTGAATGTACGCCAGATTGGGGTGCTGAACCGTATCCGTCCGGTGTCGGCGCGGTTTCAGGCGTTTTCGGCCTGCCAGTTCCACGGCATGAGATCTTCGATGCGATTGATCTTGTGATCAGGCAGGCGCTGGAGGACCCA
>Ga0208100_100093_pt1 | contig 38338 bp, 32 predicted proteins | sample SubbioR11_8A_Aug_FD_184817 | JGI IMG/M metagenome (GOLD analysis project Ga0208100, IMG submission 184817) | Serpentinite rock and fluid subsurface biosphere microbial communities from McLaughlin Reserve, California, USA - CR11_8A_Aug (SPAdes) | ecosystem: Environmental > Terrestrial > Deep... | reverse complement strand
TGGCCTGATGTGGTGTTTGCCTTTCATGATAAAGAAGAGATTGGGCCTAGGATGCTGGCGCGTATCGCGAAGGGCACGGGACTCACACCTGATGACTTGTGACATGAGCGCAATCTCGCCTAACACTAGCTGCAACGGACTCGCCAATACATTGCGCCCAATTTTGGTATGAGTCCAGTCATCAGGCGGCATTTTGCTAAGGCGCGCCGGTGAGCTTAGCCGTTATGCCTCCAGAGAAACGCGGCGAGTGAGATGGACGGGGTAGTGAAAGGGAGACACTGAGCATGGCGACACAGCGCTATTCAGTCACGCCGCATCCCATCGAGACCCTGCTGACCTGGGTCAAGTCAGGCGATATCGCTATCCCCGAAATTCAGCGTCCCTTCGTGTGGGAGGCGACGAAGGTCCGCAACCTGCTCGACTCGCTGTACCAGGGCTACCCCGTTGGCTACCTGATTGCCTGGCGCAACCCCACGGTGAAGCTCAAGGACGGCACGCCGTCGGCCGGTAAGCGCATTCTCATCGACGGCCAGCAGCGGGTCACGGCGCTTATGGCGGCGCTGCTCGGCCGCGAGGTACTGACCAAGGACTACGAGACGGTCCGCATCCGCATAGCCTTCCACCCGCAGGAGGAGCGCTTCGAGGTCGCCAATCCGGCCATCCGCAAGGACGTCGCTTGGATCGAAGACGTGGCCGACGTCTTCTCGCCCGAGGCCAGCCTCACCGAGCTGACCGACACCTACACCGAGAAGAACCCGGGCGCCGACCGCAAGTGCGTGTCGCGCGTGCTGGAGAAACTCCGCAAGATCATCAACAACCACGTCGGCGTGATCGATCTGGCTGATGACCTCGACATCGAGACCGTCACCGAGATCTTCATCCGCGTGAACTCTGCCGGCACCGAGCTCTCGCAAGCCGACTTCGCCATGTCGAAGATCGCGGTCAACGAGGTCTACGGCGGCAACCTGCTGCGCAAGGCCATCGACTACTTTTGCCACCTCGCCGTGGCACCGGAGTTCCTGCCGCGGATCGACAAGGGGGACAAGGCGTTTGCCGCCTCCGAGTTCCTGCCGCAGATGCGCTGGCTCAAGGATACGAACGACGACATCTATGACCCGACTTACACCGACATGCTTCGCGTAGCGTTCACGTCGGAATTTGGGCGAGGTAGGCTCCAAGACCTGGTAGCTCTTCTCTCAGGACGCAACTTCGAGACCAAGCAGTTCGAGGAGGTCATCGCCGAGGAGTCGTTCAGCAAGCTAAAGAAGGGCATCCTGGCCTTCATCAACAAGATGCACTTCGACCGCATCACGATGATTCTGAGGTCGGCGGGCTTCGTGACGAGCAGCCTGATTGGTGGCCAGAACGCCGTCAACTTCGCCTACATCCTCTACCTGCGTGGCCGCGCGGAGGGCCTGCCGGCGGCGGACCTCGAGCGACTGGTGCGGCGCTGGTACGCCATGTCCGTTCTGCGAGGGCGCTACACCGGCAGCCCCGAGACGGCCTTCGACTTCGACATCCGCCAGATCGAAGCGCGCGGCCTCACGACGTATGCCGAGTCGGTGATCGAGAACGAGCTACCGGAGAGCTTCTGGACCGGGATGCTGCCGCAACTCATGGACACTTCGTCGGGGCAAAGCCCGTACTTCCTCGCGTATCAGGCGGCGCAGGTGAAACTTGGTGACAAGGGCTTCCTCTCGCGGGACATCACTGTGCTGGACCTGCTCATGAATCGCAGCGACGTACACCATGTCTACCCGAAGAAACACCTGAAGGCACAGGGGCTCTCCCGTGGCCGCTACAACCAGATCGCCAACTTCGTGCTGGCACAGAGCGAGATCAATATCGCCATCGGCGACAAGCCGCCCGAGCGATACTTCAAGGAACTGGCCGAGCAGTGCGATGGCGGCACGAAGAAATATGGCGGCATCACCGATGCGACGGAGCTTCGTGCGAACCTACGCGCGAGCTGTTTGCCCGAGTCGCTGCTCGACGGCGGGATTCCGGCGTACGACGACTTCTTGGAGGAACGCCGCAAGCTTATGGGGCAGAAGATCAAGACCTGGTTCGAGGCACTCTGATGACCGCTGACGCCAGAGGCTGGAGGCCTAACACCCGGATTGTCGCAGAAGTGCCACTGGAGGTATGCCATGACTACGCTGGCCAATGCAATTAAAGCGCATCTTGATTATGCCGATGGGAGAGTGACCTCCGAACAGATCAAGCAAGCGATCAATACAAAGTATCCGGGGCAGTGGAAAGCTGCCACTATCCAAGCACACCTCTATGCCTGCGTCGCAAACAATCCCAAGGCATACATTCATCATCCCTGGGCCCGGAAGTTCCTTTACCGAAACGCCGACGGGACATTTGAGCTTTACTCGGAAGAACGACACGGGCCAAATGAATGGGCTCCGCCTGAAGGCGAAGATGAGATCGAACCAGTAAGCGAGCTGGCTGAAACCTCGATTAGCCTTGAGCGTGACATTGAGGATCATCTAATTCAGCATCTCAATACACTTGAAAAGGGCCTCAAATTCGTGGCGCGTCAGTTCAAAACAGATGTTGGCCGCATCGATATCCTTGCCGAAGATAAAGAGGGCTACCGCGTCATCATAGAAGTCAAGGTAGGTGAGGTCAAGGACTCCGCTGTTGGGCAAATCGCACGCTATCTCGGATGGTTTACGAAACTAGACCGTAAGTCGCCCCGCGGCATGCTGGTGGCCGCAGAGTTCCCCGAAGGCGTCCGCTACGCTGCAACCGCTGTATCCGGCCTGACGTTGCACGCTTACCGGGTTAGCTTTTCGTTTGAGACCGCAACCATTTGAGCCACCCAAAACTAAGTCCATTGTTCGAGCAGACCTCGCAGGAAAAGCCACCCGAGGCTGCCTACTTCGGGCGTTGGGTGGCTGAGGGCAACTGATGGACGTTGTTTGGGATGGCATCACGCGAGCAGAAACGCTGAATGTACAGGCGGTAACCGCCCGCTCCGCGCTTGCCGATGCCGCCAGAGCGTACAACTGGCAACGTGTGTTTGAGCTCATCTCTGCACACCGGGAGCTTGTCAACTCGTGTCGCCTGGGCGGAAAACTACTTTTTACTCCACTGCATCAAGCCGCCCACGCTGGTGCGCCGGTGGAGGTCGTGCGCCGCTTAATCGAAATGGGCGCATGGAGGACACTTCAAAATGCTCGCGGTGAGCGGCCCGTCGATATAGCCGAACGACAGGGGCAAGAGCACCTGCGTGAAGTGCTGGAGCCGGTGCTGAAGCACCGCATTCCCATCGGCGTGCTGCTGAAGATTCAATCCCACTTCCACGAGGTGATTCGGGGCCGAGCAGCGCGGTTGGTGGAAGAGCACGCTTTGCGATTGCCGGAACTGGAGCCACTCCTGGAATTGGACAGGCCGCAGATGTGGTTCGCGGTTCCCGGTATGTACGGCGGGTTCAGGTACCGCTTGGAGTCGGTTGGCGTCGAGGCTAAGCTGATCGCCGAGAGCTGGTGCCGTGTTGTCGATGGCTCAGGTCAAAGGCATGAGATTACCTTTGAGGGTGGCCATCTCGTTGATGAAGGCTTCGTTTAGCAGTTAGGGGGTTCCGGTGCCAGAACCCAAGGGCGAGCGGCTCATGCTGGCCTAATCAGGCAGTGGAGCCGATCGCCTGTACTGAAACCCATTGGCAGATGTCGCTCGAGCCCTCCGCCGCGGTGGTGGCTGGGATTGGAGGCCCCTGGTCTGCTACACTTAACCCATGCTCGCGTTCGCCCAACTGCGCGACATTGCCCGACAGCATCGAGTCAAACAGCTCGAGCTGTTCGGCTCGGCGGCGCGGGGTAGCAGGCCGAACGACTACGATTTCTTGGTGCAGTTCGAGCCGATGGGGCCGCTCGAGCACGGGCGGGCCTATTTTCGGCTTAAGGAAACCCTCGAGGCCACCTTGGGCAAGCCGGTGGACTTGATCGAGCTCGAGGCCGTGAACAACCCCTATTTCCTGAAATCCATTGCCCCAGACCGGACACTGGTTTATGCCGCTTGATTCACAGTCCTACCTATATGTTGGAATCGTGCGCGTCCCATTTGAGGGTCGGCAAGGTTTCTAAGGAGGTTGCTATGAGCCCCAAGAAGGACGTGCAGGACAGCGGTAAGAGATCCAAGGGATTCTCGGACGAAGAACGCGCCGCGATGAAGGAGCGCGCCCGTGAGCTGAAGGCTGAAGCGCGCGCCAATAAGAGCAAGGCCGAAGGGGAAAGTGACGTGCTCGCGGCGATCGCCGCGATGCCGGAGCCAGACCGCACCATCAGCCAGCGGCTCCATGGGGTCATCCGAGCCAGTGCGCCGGAGCTCGCGGCGAAGCTCTGGTACGGGCAACCCGCCTACGCTAAGGACGGCAAAGTAGTCTGCTTCTTCCGCGCGGCGGAGGTCGACAAGGAGCGGTACCTAACGCTCGGCTTCACCAGCTCGGCGAAGCTCGACGAGGGCCGCCTGTGGCCGACCGCCTACGCGCTGACCGCGCTGACCGCCGCGGACGAGGCCAGGATCGGCGCGCTTGTGAAGAAGGCGGTGGGCTAAGCATTGACCGCACCGATCCCGGCGTTGTCACATATGGATCTCGAGCACGGCGCCCAAGTCAAAATGCATGAGGGCGAGATCGACATAGATATCCCGCTAGTTAAGCGGTTGTTGGCTGAACAGTTTCCGCAGCTAGCTAAAAGGACGATAACGGTAGTCCGCTCAACAGGCACGGTAAACGCGATCTATCGCCTTGATGACGATCTCTATCTGCGATTGCCGCGAGTACCAGCTTGGGCCCAGAGCATTGAGCGAGAATGGACCTGGTTGCCAAAACTGGCTCCACATATTTCGCTCAGTATCCCACAGCCATTAGCGCAGGGAAAGCCGACCAACTGGTATCCATACCCTTGGGCCGTCTATCGGTGGCTTGAAGGGTTGCCATATCAAGACGATCTCATCAGCGATGAGCGCCAGGTGGCGCTTGATCTCGCTAATTTCATTTTGGAGTTGCGCAGTGTAGCTATGTTGGAGGCACCTCGCGGTGGGCGGCGTCCGCTAGTCGAACTGGACGCAGTAACACGCGCTGCAATCGCATCTTCTCGCACTGCGATAGACACCGCAGCGGTATCAGCGGCCTGGGCACGCTCACTTGCGGCGCCCCCATGGGATGGAAAGCCGGTATGGCTGCATGGTGACTTGCTAAAATCAAACCTGCTGGTTCAGGGTGGTCGCCTCTTCGCAGTCCTGGACTTTGGCGGAGTCGGTATCGGCGATCCCGCTGCTGATGTGGTCCCTGCCTGGAGCGTATTCAGCAGCGCAGGGCGAGAGGCATTCCGACAGGCATTGGGGGTGGATGACGATACTTGGGGTCGAGCGCGTGGTTATGCGCTGCACCAAGCAGTGATGGTTATTCCATACTATCCCACCACGAACCCGGACTTTGTCACTATGGCCAAGCGCACCGTCGAAGAAGTGCTAGCCGAACTCCAGTAAGTTCAAGCGCCCAACCACCTCATACGAGCACCTGCCCACCTGCTGCAAGGGCGTTTACATTCTTGAGGCGGTCTGGTAGCGTAGCGCCAGGATGACGCACGATGCCCTCCCCTCCCCTACGGCAGCCTCTGAGGGGAGCGCCCCCTGGCGCCTGCCGCTAAGCACTCAGGAGCTTTCCCAAGGGCTAGCCGCCGAGCGGGTGGTGGAGCTGGAGATCGCCCACGGCAACGGCGACCTGATCAAGGTGTTTAAGGCCTTGGAAATTGCCGGGCCGTTTACAGTGCTCAGCCCCTGGGAGCTGCAAGACGAGACCGGGCGCCACTTAATCCACGCCGGCGGCTACGCCGCCATGCCGTTTGGCGAGATGTACCCGCCACTAGTAAGCTTTATGCGGCAGTACCTTGACACTAACACCAGCATGGGCCTCCCGCAGCAGTCGGCGGCTACCTGGCGGGCGGCCTTGGAGACTAACCTGGTAGCGCTCTTAGCTCATCAGGCCCCCAGCCATGCCGATAGCCAGGTGTTCTTCTCCAACAGCGGCGCCGAGGCGGTCGAAGCGGCTATCAAGTTTGTCAAGGCTGCACGCTCGCGGGCTAGCTATCTCATTAACTTCAGCAAGGCGTACCACGGCAAAACTACCGGCGCGCTCTCGCTTACCCCCAACCCCGAGTTTCAGGAGCCGTTTAAGCCGTTATTGCCAAATATCATCACCCTCCCTTACGGGGACAGCCGGGCGCTACTAAGCAAGGTCCGCGAGCTTGGGCCTGACAAGGTGGCCGGGATCGTGCTCGAGCCCATCCAGGGCGAGGGCGGCGTGATCCATCCCCCTGCCGATTTTTTGCCTGCGGTGGAGCACTTGCGCCGGGAGTACGGCATTTTGGTGGTGGCTGACGAGATCCAGTCCGGCCTGGGGCGCACCGGGCACTGGTTTGCTAGCGTAGCCGGCGGGCTAGACCCCGACGTGATCACCTTAGCCAAGCCGCTCGGCGGCGGGATCGTGCCGATCGGCGCCACCATCGCCCGCAAGGCGATTGTTAAGCAGGCGTTAGGCGGGCTTAACAGCAAGCGCCACTCTAGCACCTTCGGCGGCGGCTCGCTGGCTATGGCGGTCGGGCTCAAGTCGCTCGAGCTGCTGGTCGAGAACAATCTGGCCGAGCGCGCCAGGCACTTGGGCGAACGCGGCTTGGCCCGCCTGCAAGCGCTACAAGCCAGGTATCCGGAGTTTCTCAAGACCGCCCGCAGCGCCGGGATGCTGTTCGCCTTGCAGCTCCAACCGGTGATCAATCCCAAGTTGATCCCCGGCCAGGCCGAGCTAGTCAGTCAGCTGGGCAGCACGCTGGCGATTCGCAGCCTGCATCTGGCCGGTATCCACGCCTGCTACACCCAGAACGCCTTCCGCATCGTCCGCCTAACGCCGGCTTTGACGATTCCCGACGCGCTCTTTGAGACCATGTTCGACCGGGTGGAGGAGGCCGCCAGGAGCTACCCCAAAGCCTGGCAGATGCTCCGCAAGACACCCTTAAAAACGCTGCTCGATCTCGCTAAACTGGCACTTCGCTAGCTAGCGCCGCGCCCGCCTCGAGCGCCCGCACATTGGCCTCTAGCAGATGATGGCGGTGCGCCGGGATCTTGTCACGCAGCACCTGAGCCACTACCTCCAACGACAGCAGCGGTAGCCGGGCAAGCAGCGCGCCGACCAACACCACATTGGCCAGGCGCTTGTCGCCTAACTGTTCGGCCATCGCATCGGCGGGAACTAGGGCGATATCAAGATCGTGGCGGGTCGGCTGCCGGTCAACCAGCGAGCTGTTCACCACCAACACCCCACCCGGCACTATCAGCGGCTCATAGCGCGTAAGCGAGGGGATGTTCATAGCGATGGCCGCCTGCGGGTGTTTAACTACCGGCGAGCCGATCGGTTCGTCGGCGATAATCACAATGCAGTGAGCGGTACCGCCGCGCATCTCGGGGCCGTAGGAGGGGTACCAAGTGGTGTGCAGGTCGCTAGCTAGCGCCGCATGAGCCAGTAGCTGCCCGGCGAACAGCGACCCTTGGCCACCGAAACCGGAGATGATGATTTCGCGCTGCATCAGGCCTCCATTGGCAGCTTGAAGTCGCCCAGGGGGTAGACCGGTAGCATCTCGTCTTTGATCCAGGCCAGCGCCGCCTCCGGCGTCATGCGCCAGTTGGTGGGGCAGCTTGAGAGCAGTTCGACTAGGCTCAGGCCCAGGCCCCGCTGCTGCACCTCGAAGGCGATGCGGATAGCCTTCTTGGCGCGCTTGATGTTGGCCACATCGTGCAGGCTCCGCCTGACCACGTAAGCCGCACCGTCGATCTGCGAGAGCAGCTCGCTGATCTTAAGCGGGTAACCCTGCGTTGTCAGGTCGCGCCCTGAGGGCGAGGAGGTGGTCCGCTGGCCCGCTAGGGTGGTCGGCGCCATCTGGCCGCCGGTCATGCCGTAGATGGCGTTGTTAACGAAGATCACGGTAAGGTTTTCGCCCCGCGCGGCGGCGTGGATAATCTCCGCCATACCGATCGAGGCCAGATCGCCGTCGCCCTGATAGGTGAAGACTAACTGATCGGGATTGACACGCTTTAAGCCGGTGGCCATCGCCGGAGCGCGCCCGTGCGCGGCTTGGGCGAAATCGCAGTTAAAGTAGCGGTAGGCAAAGACCGAGCAACCTACCGGGGCCACGCCGATGGTCTGTTCGCGCACCCCCAGCTCATCGATCACTTCGGCTACCAAGCGGTGTGCGATGCCGTGCGTGCAGCCAGGGCAGTAGTGCGTCGGCACCGGGGTCAAGGTGTCTGGGCGCTGATAGACCAGCGTCATGCCGGCTTCAATTGGCGCGATCATCATCTTGCCACCTCCTGGCATAGTTGTGGGCACCGGTGGATGGCGCTTAGGATCTCCTCGGGCAGCGGCATCACGCCGCCAGTGCGGCCAAAAAACGAGACCGGTGCCCGGCCCCCCACTATCCGCTCGACATCTTCAAGCATCTGCCCGGTGTTCATCTCTACCACCAGCACGGCCTCGACCCGTTCGGCTAAGCGCCTAAGCTGCGCTTCCGGGAAGGGATAAAGGGTAAGGGGGCGAAACAGCCCCACCGCCAGCCCCTCAGCCCGGGCGGCCTTGATAGCGGTCTGCGCTAAGCGCCCGGCGGTGCCAAAGGCCACCACCGCCAAGCGGGCATCGTCGAGCCTGTCTTCGACCAGGCGCACCTCGTGGGCCTTAATCTCGGCGTACTTGGCTTGCAGATGGTGATTGAAGCGCTCCTCCTCCTCGGGGTCGAGGTGGATCGAGGTAATGAGATTGGGAGGGCGGCCCTTGGCACCGGTCAGCGCCCAGCTTGGACGCGGGCGCAGCGGCTGCATGGGCGGAAGCTCGGCGGGCTCCATCATCTGCCCCAGACTGCCATCAGCCAGCACCACCGCTACGCAGCGGTAACGCTCGGCCAAGTCAAAAGCCAGCACCGTTAAGTCGATCAGCTCTTGCACGGTAGCTGGGGCCAGCACAAGCAGCTTATAGTCGCCGTGGCCGCCCCCCTTGACCACCTGCTGGTAGTCGCTCTGGGCTGGAGCGATGTTGCCCAGGCCCGGCCCGCCGCGCATGATATCGACTACCACCGCCGGCACGTCCGAGCCGGCCAGGTAGGAGAGCCCTTCCATCATTAAGCTCATGCCGGGGCTCGAGCTCGAAGTCATCACCCTTACTCCGGCGCAGGCCGCGCCGTAGACCATGTTGATGGCCGCTACCTCGCTCTCAGCCTGCACAAAGACCCGGCCCAATTCGGGCATACGCTGAGCCAGGTGCTCGAGCGCTTCGTTTTGGGGGGTGATGGGGTAGCCGAAGTACGCCTCGCAGCCGGCCCGCACCGCCGCTTCGGCAAAGGCCACATTCCCCCTGAGTAGCTCTTTCATCTCAGGTCACCTTGACCCGAGCGAAGCGAGAGTGATTCTTGACCCGAGCGAAGCGAGAGTGATTTTTTGACCGTGCGGTAGACCCTCAGGGCCGCCTCGGGACAGAGGGTGGCACAGATGGCGCAGCCGGTACAAGCGCTAGCTGGATCGATCAGCTCTACCAGCTGGTAGCCCTTGCTGGTAAAGCGCCGCGCCAGCTGCAAAAGCCCTTTAGGGCACACTGTCACGCACAAGGCACAGCCCTTGCAGAGCGACTCGTCGATGGTTACGTAACCCGTCATGGGTGCCTCCTTGATCTGTAGCTTGATGATACTGCTAGCTCGCATAGCTCGCAAGGAGAAATGTCCCGCAGTCGACCGGGCACTGGGTGCGTCTCAATTTTGGCGGAACGCCTCTAGCCGCGTTTCATGGAAGTCTGCCAGAGGATGCTTAGAGAGTTGCGCACTGCGCAGGGCGGCCATCCGCGGGATGCCCCTTCGACGGGCTCAGGGCAGGCTTTCGCGCGACCAGCGCATCCCACCACGTTTCATGCGTGCCCCGATGACCGACTTGTTAGCCCTCTCGATCTGCCCGCTGCCCATCGGCCAGCCCCTTCGGGCAGCGCCCCTTCACTTCGTTCAGGGCAAGCCTCAGGGCAGAGCCTTGGCCTGGTAGTTGCGGTAGTCCAGCTGGTCTAAGCGCTGCTCTAGATAGCGTAAGGCGGTCTGATCCTGCGGCGGCAAGCTCGCAGGATGCAACGGCCACTGTAACCAGACCTGGGGTGGGGGCAGAAAGTCTCTGAGCCAGTCGCGCCCGTTCACCTCGCCGCGCAGCCAGGCCCGTCGCTCCATCTCGCGCTCCGCCTCATCCCAGCCCAGTCCTGCGGCTAGGATCGCAGGATGCCAGCACCTGCTCCAGATAGAGGCTGGCGTGATAGACGTCGAGGATGCGCTGCTCGACTCCCAGGCAGTCGAAGAGCTGATCAATCCAGGTGGCCCCATCACCCACGCCGATAAGAACATCATCTTGTCTCACTCCAGCCTGACGCATCAGCCCGTGAGCCAGTGGGATGAACCTGCAAGTATCTGCAGGTCATCGATCGTTGCAGTGCTGGCATAGCTGTCGAACATCACTCTCGCTTCGCTCGGGTCTCGTTCGCTGGGGCTGCTGTTGGGATAGAACAGCACCTGCTTGACCTCCCGCCCCTCACACTGCCCCGGCACAGGCTTATCCCGCTCCATCACATAGACCCCGTCGGCCTGGACCACCATGGTGCATCCTGCCCCTGCTCCTGCGATCCTGCGGCGAGCTCGCAGGATGCGCCGCAGGACTGCGGCGCCGAGGCCAAGGCTTCAAGGGTCGATACGGACTTCGCCTCGAACACCTCGCCATAGCTTTGCGTCAGCCTTTCGCAGTGACTCAGGCTCAAGGGCAGGCCCTGAATCTCTAGGGCCTCACGCGCTTCTCGAAACGGCAACCTGGTGCATTGGTCGAGCACCCGCATAAGCGCCTTGGGGCTAAGGCCACTATGGTCGAGCCCCACCGGCAAAGGCTGAACATGCTTGCCGCAATGGTTGGGCGAAGCCTTATTGACGCACAAGCCGCGTCTTAAGGTGAGCTGACAGCTTCCCCAAGGTGTAAGGATGCTGATGTCGCGCTTACCGTTTCAAGGCTTCGCCCAACCATTCTGAAGAGGTTTTTGGCAATGACGACAAGTCAGGGGGGAAAATCCCTCGCTCTTGGGCCAGCTTACTCAGCGTCTCAGGCAGTGTCTGCCTCGCCAGCTGCTCGACCCTCTCCTCGAGTACCGCGAAATCCTCCTGCAAGGCTTCGCCCAACCATTCCGGGCACGCTTCTAACATCTCATCGAGCGCCTGGCTATACAGTTCCAACAGCAAGGCTTCGCCCAACCATTCCGCTTTCAAGGCTTTCTTGGCTTTGTTCATCCCCTACTTTAGCACCCACCAGTTTTGAGACGCACCCCCGGGCACTAGGCCCTAGCCGCAGCGCAGCCCACAGCGTAGACTATGGTTATGACGGTAGACGACTGGGTGCTGGAAGCGGTCGAGGCGCTCGGACGAGGCAACGGGGCCACCTTACGCCAGATCCAGCGCCATATCGACGAATTTCACTACGAGGAGCTAGCCGTAGACACGATCGAGGTGTCGCTGGAGCGCTTAGTCAAGCTGGGCAAGGTGGTAGGGCAGGCTAACCGCTGGCTGCCGGTCAAGAAGACTAGCAAAGAAGAGGTGCTGAAAAAGCTCTTTGGGGAGTAGGGGTTAGCTCAGCGGAAGGCTGCGCCAGACTGTTCTCCACCAAGGGAGCAGTATGCCCGGCGCAGCGGTAGACAGCAACAGCTCCATCACTGGAAACTCCAGGCCAGAAGCCTGCCGGTGAGTCAGCAGTCCGGCGTCAACTGCGCACAACTCAAAGAGATCGAACGCGCCCTGCGCAAAGGCTCTCATTACGCCATCATCCAGTAGAGCCAGCCTGATAGCTCGCCCGCAGGTGTGGAGCCAGCTTCCGCTACAGTTCAGCCATTACGCTCAACCTCCACGCCGTCGGTTGTCACTATTAAGCTAGGCTTACCTCTGATTCGCACACCTGATAGCCTACTCGGTCCCCAGGGCGGCTGTTTGAGCCTACCCTCCGGCGTCAACCCGAACCCACCCAACAGCATAGCCGCCGCTGGCATACTGCTCCAGGCGTTCAGGCGCGAGCCTACCCCCCACGGCGGCGCATAGTACTCGACCGGCGCAGGCCAGCCCTGCGCTAAGCCATAAGTCCACCAGCGGGTGAGCGGATAGCGCCAGCCACGGGCCTGACGGAGCAGCAGCGCCTCGGCATAGACGCCGTCCCAGTACGGCCAGTCGCTGCCGTTATGGTAGCGGTAAGGGAAGCGGCTCTTGCCGCGCCGTCGCAGTTGCTGGCTATACGGCGGAAAGACGCTCATCACCCCCCAGTCGCCGTAGGGCTGCTGGGGGTTATGGCGCGTCTCGAGCCGCTGGCGCATAGCGCTCAGCATCACCCGCGCCTGTCGTTCGCTGGCCAGGCCGTAGCGCACAGCCGTAAGGGTGTCGATCGCCAGATGGTCCTCCAGGTGGCCGCTCAGGGTACGGCATTCGGCGAAGTGGCCGCGCTCGGCGAGCCAGAGCTGCCGGGTAGCGGCTCGAGCCACCACCGCTGCACAGCGTCGATACGCTGCTGCACGTGCGGCCTCGGAGCGCTCAAGTAACTCCGCCACTTGCACCAGCGCCCCGTAGTAGAGCCCTAAGTTATAGGTCACGTAACCGCCGCGGAATACGTTATCGGCCCAATCCCGGTCGTGCTCGGGCTTAACCGGCAGTCCGTGGGGGTCAGACAGTCGGGCGTAGCGATCCAGGATAGCGATCAGCCGCTCGCGCACTTCGCCCATCTCCAATAGACCGGGGTCTCGCAGCCAGGCCGCCACCTCGCAGGCCAGCAAGCAGTAGTACAGCGGCGAATCGAAGTGATCGGCCCACCACTCACTCGGCTGGGGATGGTCCTGGGCCAGTTGTGGATCAGCCTCACGCCGAGCCTGCCAGGTACGCTGCCCGGCGGTCGAGGCAACGATCAGCCCGCTCGGTGCCGCGCCGTCAGGATGGATGGCCGTACCTAACATGCGCAGTTGCTCAAGCGCCAGCTCCGGCCACAGCGGCAGCAGCACCTGTAGCGTCCAGTAGCTATCGCGGAAGTAGGTGCGGGCCGGTACAGCATAGTTGTAACCTGCCGCGAAACCAGCAAAACGCCCATCTGCCTGCTCCTTGCGGCTAGCTAACGCTGCGTGTAGGCCATGGACAAACAGGCTCTTAAGTGCGGGGTCGGCGACCTCCAGCACTCCGGCAATCCGCTGCAGGTACCCCTCGCACAGGCGCCAGGCCCGCTCGGGATCACTCAGTACCCCCCGACAGGCCGCCACAGCCTCCACCAGATGCTCGCCAGCCCCGACCACTAGCAGCGCCTCTCCTGCCGGCAGCACCCAGCGGCGCCCACGCCGCAGCCCAGCGCTGGCTCGGACCTCCAGCGCCGCCCACTCACTCTCTAGCCGCCAGCCGTCAACCGTCTTCGACACCGCAGGCAACGCCGCAAACCCGGTCGGCGGCTGGCTCACCGGCACCACGCCGACCGCCCAACCCGGCCCGCGATAGCGCAGCAGGATGGCTGGCATGGTGGGGACGGCGGCCACCGTTAGGGTGTGCTCGAGCCAGCTGAAGGTTAGCTGATTGGGGAAAACCAACACGCGAGCACTGCTCGGCACAGCGGGGTAAAAGCGCAGACTGCCGATAACTGCACCACCCCATACGAATAGGTCGTGAACCCCGCGGGTATCTACCTGCGCCTGGAGCCGTGCGTTTGAGAGCGGCAAGGTGATCTCCCCTGTCCCCTCGAGCGCTCCATCTGGCCGGGGCTTTAGCCCCCCGCCACGGCTCCCTGAAGCGGCTCGCCAGGTTGATGACGTTCTCATTAAGATATCATCATAAGCTGGTTGACAGGCTTAGGGCGAGTAGCGGATACTTGGCGCTGTATCAACTTCGCCGTGCCGCTTTTGGCGCACTAAGGGAGGTCAACGCTTAGGCTACCTAGAGGTTATAGTGCCCAGCGCTAGTACTACCTTGCGCCGAATGCAAGCTACTTGTGAAGGAGATCGTATGAAACCGAAGTTCCTCACCGCCTTGTTGACCCTGGTACTGCTGGCCAATACCGCACTGGCCCAGGTCGTGCTGCGCATGACCTGGTACGACGACGGTCAAGAGGGTGTGGTAATGCGTGAGCTGCTCGACCGTTTTGAGGCCGCGAACCCCGATATTCGCGTAGTCATGGACACGGTGCCTTTCGCTGCCGGGATCTTGCAGTCGCTACCGTTGCAGCTCGCCGCCGGTCAGGGTCCTGACCTGGCCCGCATCGTTGATCTAGGTGGTCTGTCGCAGTACTTACTCGATCTTAGACCGCACCTGAGCGATCCTGACTACTGGGAAGCCAACTTCGGGCCGTTTTTGGACTGGATGCGCCCGGAGGGGAGCGATGCTATTCCCGGCTTTATGACCCAACTGACGGTATCGGCGCCGTTTATTAATCGCACGCTGTTTGATCAGGCTGGCATCGCGGTGCCTGAGGGCCCCACCACCTGGGAGCAGTGGGCCGAGGTGGCACAGCAGGTAGCCGAGGCTACCGGCACGCCTCACGCCATGGTCATGGACCGCAGCGGCCACCGCTTGGCCGGCCCGGCCATCAGCCAAGGTGCGGCCTTCTTCGATGCCGAAGGCCATCCCAAGATCGACGACGCGGGCCTGCGCGCCATGCTGCAGTTAATGATCGACTGGCACGCTGATGGCCTGATGAACCCAGATGTCTGGATCGGTGCGGCAGGGCAGTACGTGGCCGGCAACCTGCCGTTTATTAACGCCCAGGTAGTCTTGTACATGTCGGGCAGTTGGCAGGTAGGGCAGTTTACCAACCTCATCGGCGACGCTTTTGATTGGGAAGTAGTCCCCAACCCGTGCGGTCCAGCTGCTTGCACCGGCATGCCGGGGGGCGCGGCGCTGGTCGGCATCGCCGCCACCAGGCACCCCGCCGAGGTAGCCCGCGTAATGGAGTTTTTAGCCCAAGAAGAAGTTTTGGCCGAGTTTTACGGGCGGACGCTGTTCATCCCTGGCCATCTCGGACTGGCCGAAGCCGGGATCGACTTCCAGACCGATCTTGAGTCGGCCAAGCAGGCGCTTAATGTCTTTGCCAGCCAGGTGCCGCTAATCCACCCTACGGCCTATGCCTTGCAAGGCTACCGCTTTAACCGCGTGATCTTCGACAACCTGCGTGACCGCTTAACCCAGGTGTTCGTGGGCGAACTGACCTTAGATCAGGCGCTCGAGCGCATGCAGGCCGATATCGACGAGCAGATCCGCCAAGCTGGGCAGTAAATAGTGATCCTGCCGGGGCTACGCCCCGGCAGAACTACCAAGGCGGTAATGGAGATCCTATGAGCATCCTGGCAACGCTGTCCAGCAAGTTAGCCCAGGGGGTTTATGTCCTCCTGATGAATATTTTCGGCTTGGTGATGGAGCCGCTACAGCGGCTCATCGGCGTGCGCCGGATGCCTTATCTATTCCTGTTGCCGAACCTGCTAATTTTTGGCATTTTTATCCTCTTTCCGATGGTGCTCAACCTTTACTTCGCCACCACCAGCGGCACCGCGCTCTTCCCTCAAGAGCGGCCCTTTGTCGGCACGGCCAACTTCGAGCGGCTTTATGCCTGCCAGGATTACTTCAACCCGGTTACCTGTCAAGAAGACCGCTTCTGGCGCGCTGTGCATAACACCACTGTGTTCGTCGCCTTGCAGGTGGGCGGCATGATCCTAATCTCGCTCACAACCGCCCTAGTGCTTAACCGCAAGATTGTGGCGCGCGGCTTTTTCAGAAGCGTCTACTTCTACCCGGTGCTGCTGTCACCGGTGGTAGTGGCGCTGATCTGGAAATGGATCTTGCAGCGCGACGGTCTACTCAACGCGCTACTCGTGGGGCTAGGGCAGGAGCCGGTACAGTTTCTGCTGAGCGGCACCTGGGCTATGGCCTGGATAATCATCATCAGCATCTGGGCCGAGATGGGCTTTTACACTCTGATCCTGTTAGCCGGGTTGCAGAGCATTCCGAGCGAACTCTATGACGCCGGTGCCGTCGATGGTACCAGCAGCACACAGCGCTTTAGGCACATCACCTTGCCACTGCTGATGCCCACCATGATGGTGGTGCTGATTCTGGCCCTGATCCGCTCTGTGCAGCAGTTTGACAAGGTCTTCGTGCTCACCGGCGGCGGCCCCGGCACCGCCACCTTCTTGTTAGTGCAGTACATCTACAGCACCGGCTTCGCCACTCAGATTCCTCGCTTCGGCATGGCGGCGGCGGCCAGCGTAACGCTCGGCGCCGTATTGCTGATAGCGACTATAATTCAACTCCGGCTCGGCCGCAGCAGCGAAAGGCACTTAGCATGAGCACCTTGGTCACCTTCTTCACCCGCCGCCGGGGCCGGCGGCGCTGGCACGCTACCGACATTCTGGCCTATCTCTACCTGCTGATCGGGGTAGTAGTGATGTTTGGTCCAGTGCTGTGGTTGGTACTGTCGTCCTTTAAGACCCCGGCAGCCTTGCTCGAGTTTCCCCCCACGCTCCTCCCCCTGGCTCAGAAGACCGTCGTGGTGCCCGGCTACGCCGAACCGCTACGGCTTTTTGATGTCACCATGGCAGACGGCAGCATCCGCCGCCTGGCACAGGTGCGCCGGGTCGGGCTGCAAGCACAAATGGTTGACCCGGCTGGCCCTGATGAGATAATCCGCGTCCATATCGATCAGCGCAGCGAAGTGCGGCATTTCCGGCTGGCTACTGAAAACTATACCGAGGCCTTCTTGCGCTTTAACTTCGCCATCTATCTGCGCAACAGCGTGGTGGTTACCGTCACTGCCACCCTGATTACGCTGCTAATCAACAGTATGGCAGCTTTCGCGCTCAGCAAGTACCGGTTCCGTGGCCGCAACGCTATCTTCCTAATCATCATCAGCACGCTAATGATCCCCATCAGCGTGATCCTGGTGCCGGTCTATCTGGTAATCACTCAGGTCGGCTGGGTCAATAACCTGTGGGGGGTGATTATCCCCGCCGCTGCCACCCCTACCGGAGTATTCCTGTTGCGCCAGTACATGCTCACCATCCCAGATGAGCTGCTCGATTCGGGGCGCATCGACGGCGCCTCGGAGTGGCGCCTCTACTGGCAGATCGTGCTGCCGCTGGCCGCGCCGGCGCTAGCGGTGCTAGCCATCTTCTCGGTGATGTGGCGCTGGAACGACTTCTTGTGGCCGCTGATTGTGCTCACCCGCAGCGAGCTGTTCACCCTCCAGGTCGGCCTTGCCGCTTTCCAGGGCGAGCTGCAGATTCAGTGGCACTACGTCTTGGCCATGACCGTGCTCACGCTGTTGCCGATTACACTAGTCTTCGCTCTCTTGCAGCGCTTCATCACTACCGGCATCGCCAGCACCGGCGTCAAAGGCTAATGACTAGACTTCACAGGTGCTTTGGCGCTATCTTGTGGGTGTGATCTGCACCATCTTCCGCTTAGGTGCCGGAGGTGACTATGAAGCACTTTGGCTCAATTACGCCCTACCTGGTCATGGCACTGGTGTTGGGCATTATTACCTTGCTCGAGTTCGCCCTTGTCGAGTATGACTTTGCTTTCCTAACTAGTGGCGCGGTGCTGTTCTGGCTAATCGTCTTAGGGGTAGCCAAGTTGGCTGCGGCGGTGGCCTTGGCCGTGCGCCTGTTCCGTACCGGTTTTACCGGCCTCTGGGGTGGGGTGGCAGTTGCCGTCGGCGCTCTAGCCATCCTGAGCCTGTTGTTTACCGCGCAGAACTTCGCCCAGGTGGGCCAGGAGACCGAGCCCGTGCTGGTAGCGGAGCTTTTCCATGGCGAGCGCCTCTATGCCGAAAACTGCCTAGCCTGCCATCAAGTTGATGGGCAAGGGATCCCCGGCGCCTTTCCGCCCTTGGCCGGCCATCTCCCCCTGGTAGCGCAAAACGAGAGCGGGCGCGAGTACGTTATCGGCGTGCTGCTCAGCGGCTTGCGCGGCGAGATTACCGTGTTTGGGACAACCTATCGCGGCATCATGCCCAGTTACGCCCAGTTCAAGGATCAAGAGATCGCCGACGTGCTCAACTACGCCTTGAACGCCTGGGGGAACAACGAGCTGCTGGCTGGCGGGTTTACCGCCATCAGCGCTGGCGAAGTCGCTGCAGCGCGTCAGCGCAACCTGAGCCACGACGCTCTGCTGGCGCTGCGCGCCGGCTTTGTGCTACCTGACGCTCCTCCGTCGGCACGCGAGCAGCTGCGGGTGCTGGCCGCAGAGCTCGCTCCTCCGGTGGCGACGGCAGCACCGCAACCTGTTGTGGAGGCTCCGCAACCTGTTGTAGAGGCTCCACCTCCCGCCGAGGAGTTTGACTGGCAAGCCCTAGGAGGGCGAGTCTACGCGGCCAACTGCTTAGCTTGCCACCAGGCGAACGGGCAAGGCATCCCCGGCGCCTTTCCACCTCTGGCCGGGCACACGCCGGAGCTGTACCATGCGGGAGGCCGCGAATTCCTGATTAAATCGGTCCTATACGGCCTGATGGGGCCGATTATCGTCGCTGGTATAAGTTATAACGGCGTGATGCCGGCCTTTCCGCAGCTATCCGACGCCGACATCGCTGCCGTGCTCAATTACACTCTCACCGAGTGGGGCAACGATGCGTTGCTAGTAGACTTTAGCCCGCTTATGCCGGAGGAAGTAGCTGCCGAGCGCGGCCAGAACCTGACCATGCAACAGGTTCATGAACTGCGTCAGGCCTTAGGTCTCGACTGACAGGTCAAAGTGGTCCTTGCTATAGCCGGTATCATCTGGTTTGATCCTGCGGGTGCTCGCAGGACTACGAATCGTTGCCTAGGACGTCTTTGCTGAGATGATACCTGCACCTAGCCGACTCAGCCTTGGTGAAAACCGCTGTATGGTGAGCTGAAGCTGCCCTTTTAGTCCATGGAATTGCCCGTGAAGCAGGCTTCACCAAGAGGGGTGAAAATAGGGCGACCACGTGGGGTCGCCCGTACTCGAATACTTGAATACTGTTTTTCGGAGGAGTCGTTACCGCAAAAACGCCTCTACCAGCCCGCCGTCGATACTGACGATCTGCCCGGTGGTCTTGCTGAGCGCGCGGCTGGCCAGCAGGTAGGCCGCCTCCGCCTGGTCCTCGGGGGTGATCGGGATTTTCAGCAGGGTACGTTGGGCATAAAACTGCGCCAGCCGCTCCCGCAGGGCTTCGGTGGACTCGGTTTCGGCAAAAGCGATCCCGTACTTAGCCAGCGAGCTAATCACCCGCTCGCGCGGGAACATGCTGCTGCCCGCTACCACCGTGGCTGGGGCCAGGCCGTTTACCCTTACTAAGGGTGCCAGCTCGATAGCCAGCTCGCGCACCAGGTGGTTAGCTGCCGCTTTGGAGGTGTCATAAGCCAGGGAGCCTTTCTTAGCGACAACAGCATTGACGCTGGTGGTTAGAATCAGGCTGCCTGTGAGCCCCTGAGCTTGCCAGATGCGCCGCGCCTCGTCCGCCACCAGGTAGGCCCCGGTGACGTTGATGGCGTAGGTCAGCGACCACTTATCATCGGGGATGCGCCCCTCCTGGTCAGGGGCCACGAAGATGCCTGCCGTGACGATGAGGTGATCGATGCCGCCGTAAGCCAGTACTACCTGCTTAAGCATCTCCCTGACGCTGTCGCGGCGGGTGATATCCACCCTTAGGCCGATGGCGGGGCCGCAGCCGGCAATGCCGGTGCCGGCCACCCCGATCCCCAGGCCGTAGCGGTCGGTAAGCTCCTTAGCCGCTGCCTCTGCTACTGGCTGGTCGAGATCGGCACACACTACCTGCGCCCCTGCTTTGGCGACGCGGCCAGTCACGGCTTTGCCGATCCCGCTGCCGGCACCAATAACCACCACTACCTCACGCGCGAACTCCGGCTCGAGCGGCATCCGCCTCAGTTTGGCCTCCTCCAGGGCCCAGTACTCGATGTCGAAGGCTTCCTGCTGCGGCAGGGCGATGTAGCGGCTGACCGCCTCCGCACCGCGCATGACCTCTACCGCTGCGGTATAGAACTCGGCGGTAACGCGCGACTCGCTCTTATTCTTGCCCCAGGCGATCAGCCCGAGGCCGGGAATGAGGACCACGGTCGGGTTTGGGTCGCGCAGGGCCGGTGAGTCGGCATGCTTATGCTCCTGGTAATAGCGGGCATAATCCTGTCGGTAACGCTCCAGGCCCTGCTTAAGCTTGGCCAGCAGGGTCGTGCTGCTCTCGCGGTGCGGGTCCCAGTCCAGATAGAGCGGCTTGATCTTAGTGCGCAGGAAGTGATCCGGGCAGGAGGTGCCCAGCTCGGCTAGGCGCGGCGCATCGTGGCTGTTGACGAACTGCAGGGTAGCCGGGGTAGCCTGCACGGTGGCGATGAACTTGCGCTCCTTGGAAACCAGGCCGCGGAGACTGGGCAGCACCTCCGCGAGCAGCTCTTGCCGCTCAGCTTCGCTAAGACTCTTAAACCTGGCGCCACCAAACACCCGCTCGCCCCGGTCGTGCTGCGCTAGATAGCTAGCGGCCCGTTCGATCAGGGTTAGCGACCGCTGATAGCACTCTTTGTCGTCATCGGCCCAGTTGATCAGCCCGTGCTGCCCCAGGATGGCCCCTGTGAGATTGGGGTTGTGCCGGATCAGTTCCCGCAAGCGCAGGCCAAGGTCAAACCCGGGGCGTTGCCACGGCAGCCACGCCACCTCGCCGCCGTAGAGCTCCTTAGTTAGCCGCTCGCCGTCCTGGGCGGCAGCGATGGCGATAACGGCGTTAGGATGAGTGTGATCGACATGCTTAAACGGCACGAAGGCGTGTAGCGGGGTGTCGATGGAGGGGGCGCAGGGGTTAAGGCCGTAGACGGTGTGCGGGTAAAGGCCGACCATCTCGTCTTCAATTGCAGTCTTGGGCCCTCGCTCGGCAGCCGCCTGGTAGCGACCTTGCAGGCTCAGCAGCTTGTCTAGGTAGAGCGAAGCGAAGTTCTCGCGCTTAGCGGTCCGGAGGTCGCCGCCGGAGCCTTTCACCCAGAGCACCTCGACCGGCTGGCCGGTCAGCGGGTCGGACATGGCGATCTTGCTGCTGGTATTGCCGCCGCCGGTGTTGGTGATGCGCTGGTCGCTGCCGAGCCGGTTGCTACGGTAGATCAGCCGCTGCAGCGGCTCGAGCTTACCGGCCTCGTCGTCGTTCCAGGCGTAAGTGACGTAGCGATAAGTTTCACGAGACATAAGGGGTCCCTTCGTTGAGTGGAGTCGATACCCGTTACCTGCTATCCATGGCTCAAAAGGCTGTCAGGCTAACTGCTGGGGTAGCCGCCGCCCGCCTCCTGAGTGCCGCGCTGCGCGGCCCGCTGCTCCTGATAGCCACCTTCCCTAAGCGCTTTAATAGGGTCTGCCGGCACTCCCATCGCTCGCCTCAGCTCGCGCAGGAGTGGCCGGACATCCGTTGCAAAAGCGTCCTGATAGATGCGGTGCGCTGCCAGCGCATCGCCCGCCCCTTGCGCCGCTGTTAGTGCTGCCAAGTCGATGTGCAGCGCCTTGGCATACGCCTCCTGGCAGTTGAGGACTGACTGCAGCATGGCCTCTAGTTTGGGCTCGAGGTTGTGCGACTGGTCGATCATGAAGGCGATCTCAGGGGCTCCGGGCTGATCGGCCTTGTCCCGAGCGAAGCGAGAGTGATTCTTAACGATTTCGGCGTAGATGCAGAAGAGCTCGAGCGGGTTGGAGCTGCCGACGATCAGGTCGTCGTCGGCGTAGCGGCGGTTGTTGAAGTGAAAGCCGCCCAGGCGCCCTTCGGCGAGCAAGAAGGCCACGATCTGCTCGATGTTAGTCCCCGGCAGGTGATGGCCCAGGTCCACCAAGACCTGCGCCCGCTCGCCGAGCTTGAGGCAGTGGGCGTAGGCCATCCCCCAGTCGGCTAAGTCAGTGTGATAGAAGGCGGGCTCGAACGGCTTGTACTCCAACAGCAGCCGGCTGTCTGCGGGCAAGGCTGCATAGACCTGCTGCAAACCTTGCTCAAAGCGCGCCTTGCGCGCCGTAAAGTCGTCCTGTCCGGCATAGTTGGTGCCGTCAGCAAACCACAGCGAGAGGAGGCTCGAGCCGGTCTGGTGCATAATGTCGATGCACTCCAGCAGGTGTTTTAGCGCCTTGTCCCTGACGGCCTGGTCGGGATGGCCCAGCGAGCCGAGCCGGTAGGCGTCATCCTGGAAGAGGTTGGGGTTGATGGCGCCAAGTCTGATCCCCTTCGCTTCAGCATACTGGCGCAGCTGCGCGTAGTCGTCCACCTTGTCCCAGGGGATGTGCAGCGCCACCGAGGGGGCGATGCCGGAGAGCTGGTGAATGAGCGCGGCGTCTTCGATCTTCTCCCACACGTCCCGGGCGGCACCGGGCCAGGCGAAGGTCTTAAAGCGCGTGCCCGAGTTGCCGTAGCCCCAGGAAGGGGTTTCGATCTTTTGGGCGGCGAGTTTAGCCAACAGCTCGTCCTTCACAGCGGATCCCTCCGTTAGTCCTTAGCCACGATCAGTTCGATGTTGTGCCGAGCCAAAACGTCGCGGATGTTAGCGGGAGGGCTGGCCTCGGTGATCAGTACATCGACGGCTTCTGGCAGCGCGAAGCGGTAGAGCGCCTCGTGGCCAAACTTGCTGCTGTCGATCAGCGCTACCACGTGCCGGGCCGAGGCGATGAGTTGCTCTTTCACGCCCGCCTCGGGCAAGAAGTTGTCGGTAAAACCGGCCTCCGCCGCAAAGCCCTTAGCGGAGAAGAACAGCAGGTCGGGCCGGAAGCGCTGCACCAGCTCCTGCGCCAGGGGGCCCACAAAGGAGCGCGAGCGATCGTGAAACTGGCCGCCGATCAGCGTAAAGGGGATGCGTACCTCCGCCAGCGCGTTAGCTGTCTCCAGGTTGGTAGCAATCGCGCTGACCTCCAGGCCGGCCAGGCGGCGGGCCAAGGCTAGCGCAGTGGTGCTAGCGTCGAAGGCCACCGTGGTGCCAGCGCTAATAAACCGTAAGGCTGCCTTGGCAATGCGCTCCTTGGCTGCCGGGTGCTGTTGCAGCCGAGTTAAAAACGGTACCTCCAGACCGGCCAGTTGCGCACCGCCGTGGGTGCGCGTAAGCAGCCCTTGCTTGGCTAGCTCGTTGAGGTCGCGCCGGATGGTCATCTCGTGTACGCCTAGCGCATCGGCTACGTCGCTAACCCGGATGGTTTGGTGGAGGCGGACGAGTTGAATGAGCTGGCGGTGCCGTTCGCTGGTGGTCGGTGGTTTGGTCATAAGTCTACTCTATACCAGTCTTATATACCGCAATTATCGAACAAAGTCAAACACGACCTGCCTCACCGCATTGACAAGCGCCTCATGAATGTGTTAGTCTAAAATGTCAGTTGTCCTCGTCGGTGCGCACAAATTTCCCAGGCTGCACTCGATGGGTTGTTTTATGCTCTGTAGATTGATGTCAAGTTCATTCCCGTTTGTTAAGGGAAAGAAAGGGATTGCTATGACTTGAGTTCAAAAGAAGAACCGCCCCCTCACGAATCCCTTGCTGCTGGTCGCCGACGAGCCCGTCTCGATGATCGACGCGTCGCTCCGGATGTCGCTCGTGAATCTTTTTAAGAGGCTCAGGGACGAGCTCGAGCTGAGCATTCTCTACATCACTCACGATCTGGCCACCGCTTTCTACATCAGCAACCGGATCGCAATCATGTTTCGGGGCGGGATCGTGGAGATGGGGCCCGTAGAGCAGGTGCTCACCGACCCGAAGCGCCCCTATACAAGACTGCTCAGGGACTCGATCCCCAAGCCCGACCCGCGGGTGAGATGAGAGCAGAAGGTTAAGATCTCCGAGGAGGTGCGCGAGGAATACCTGAGACGCGGGTGTAGGTTCGCGGGGCGGTGCCCCGAGGCCATGGAGGTCTGCCGGCGGGAGATGCCGGGAGAGGTCAGTCTGGACGGCGTGCTCGTGAGATGTCACCTGTACGGCGGAGGGTCTTTGACAGGGGCAACCACCACGCAGGTGGGTGCGCCCGCCGGTCAACAGCGGCGGTAGGTGCTCGGTACTCCGAGGGAACGAGCGCTCAACGGAGAGCGTCTCTCTCGCAGCTTCAGTCTTCAATCGCCTACTTTAGGAAATCGCCGTATGTGGCCGACGAGGAGACCCGCCAGGAACTAGTGAGCCAGCTCCGTGACAGCTAGCTCGAATGGGAAGCAAAGCTGTCACGTTAACTTGAAGGCCTCCAGGCTCGAGCGGCCATCGAGGCTGAGCTGAGAAGGAGGCAGAAATGATCAACGCCAAACTCCCCAAGCTCTTTTACGGCGGCGACTACAACCCGGATCAGTGGCCCAAGGAAGTCTGGGACGAAGATATGCGCCTTTTCAAACTGGCCGGTATTGACGTGGCCACCGTAGGCGTCTTCTCCTGGGCGAAGCTGCAGCCTGACGAACTGACCTACGACTTGGCATGGCTTGATGAAGTGTTGGCTAAACTTCACGATAACGGCCTCTATGCCTGTTTGGCCACCGCCACCGCGGCGGTGCCAGCGTGGCTGGCCAAGCGCTGTCCGGACGTCTTGCGGGTCGATTTTGAAGGGCGCCAGCGCGCCTTTGGCTTTCGGCACAACTTTTGCCCGCATAGCCCCAGCGACCGGCACTATGCGCGGCTGCTGGCCAGCAAGTTGGCCGAGCGTTACCAAGATCATCCGGCATTACTCGTTTGGCACGTGAACAACGAGTACGGCGGGGTCTGCTACTGCCAGACTTGCGCCAGAGCCTTTCGCGTCTGGCTCAAAAGACGCTACGGCAGCTTAGACGCTGTGAACGAAGCCTGGAATAGCAGCTTCTGGGGCCACACCTTTTACGACTGGGACGAAATTGTGGTGCCGAACGCGCTGAGCGAGTACCTCAGTCCTACCAGAACGGCGTTTCAGGGCATGTCGCTCGACTATGCCCGCTTCAACTCAGATGGGTTGCTGGAGTGCTACTTAAACGAGTATGAAGTTCTCAAGGCGGCGACGCCAAGCATACCGATAACCACCACCTTGATGGGAACCTACCAGCCGCTCGATTACTTCAAGTGGGCCAAGCACTTAGATGTTGTCTCCTGGGATAACTATCCTGCCTTTGACACCCCGATGAGCCAGGTGGCGCTGCGCCATGACCTGATGCGCGGCCTTAAAGACGGCCAGCCCTTCATGCTGATGGAGCAGACCCCCAGCCAGCAGAACTGGCAGCCTTACAACAGCCTCAAGCGCCCCGGCGTGATGCGGCTCTGGAGCTACCAGGCGGTGGCCAGGGGGGCGGATACGGTGATGTTCTTCCAGTTGCGCCGCTCGCGGGGCGCCTGCGAAAAGTTCCACGGCGCAGTAATCGAACATGCCGGACACGAGAACACCCGCGTCTTTCGCGAGTGCGCCGGGCTCGGCAGGGAGCTTAAAGCACTTGGCGAGACGTTGCTCGATGCCCGGACTGAGGCGCAGGCGGCCATCGTCTTCGACTGGGAGAACTGGTGGGCGATCGAGTACTCGAGCGGGCCTTCAATCGACCTCAAGTACTTAAACGAAGTCCAGCAATACTACGACGCCTTTTATCAGCAGAACCTCCCGGTCGATATGATCGGCGTCGAAACGGACCTTTCCAAGTACCAGCTCGTCATCGCTCCAGTCCTCTATCTGGTCAAACCTGGCTACGCTAAGAAGCTCGAAAGCTTCGTCTCAGCAGGCGGCACTTTCGTGACCACGTTTTTCAGCGGCATCGTCGACGAGCGCGATCTGGTGACCCTGGGGGGCTATCCCGGCGAGCTCCGCGCGCTTCTCGGCATCTGGGCCGAAGAGATCGACGCGCTCTTGCCAACGATGAAAAACCGCATCGTCATGAAAGAGGCGCTCGGTCCTCTTAAGGGCGAGTATGCCTGCGGCCTCCTGTGCGACCTCATCCACAGTGAGGGGGCGGACGTGCTAGCCGTTTACGGCAACGATTTTTACCAGGGCATGCCTGCCTTGACCCGTCACCGCTTCGGTCAGGGCGAAGCCTGGTACGTGGCCTCGAGCCCGGACGCTGCGTTTCTTAACGGGCTCGTCACCCATCTCTGCGCACAAAAGGAGATCGTGCCGCTCCTCCCAACACCTCCCGGTGTCGAGGTCACGCAGCGCGTCAAGGACGGTCAAGCGTATACCTTCGTACTGAACCACGGCGACGGTTTGGCACGCCTTCAGCTAGGCAACAGGGCGATGACCGACCTGCTGAGCGGCAATGTTGCTTCCGGTCTGGTCGATCTCCCTGCCAAAGGTGTGATGATCCTAAGCGCCGTGACTGATCCCCAAACGCAGTCACCAAGATCAACGTAAAGGAGCCTTGACCATGATCCCCCAACCCAAACCGACCCCCGGCGATACCTCCTGGTTTACCAAGGCCCGCTTCGGCCTGTTTATCCACTGGGGCATCTACGCCCTGCCCGCCCGGCACGAGTGGGTCAAACAGCGCGAAGAGCTTGCGGATGAAGCCTACGACGTCTACTTCCGGCACTTTGAGCCCGACCTCTACGACCCGAAGCTGTGGGCCAAGGCTGCCGCCGAGGCTGGGATGAAATATTTCGTGGTGACGACGAAACACCACGACGGCTTCTGCCTCTGGGACTCGCAGTTCACCGACTATAAGGCGACCAATACCCCTTACGGCCACGACCTGCTGCAACCGATGGTGGCGGCCTTTCGCGAGCAAGGACTGCGCGTCGGCTTCTATCACTCGCTGCTCGACTGGCATCATCCGGAGTTCCCTATCGACGGCTTTCACCCCCTGCGCAATCATCCTGAGCGAGAAAAGCTCAACGCTAAGCGCGACATCCGCAGGTACGCCGAGTATCTCCATAACCAGTCGCGCGAACTGTTGACCGAGTTCTCGCCGGTAGACATCATGTGGTTCGACTTCAGCTACCCATCCGGACGGCCGGGATGGGTCGGCAAGGGCCGCGACGACTGGCAGAGCGAGAAGCTCCTAAAACTGGTCCGCGAGCTGGCCCCTGATGTCATCTTGAACGACCGTCTTGATCTGGACGAAGGCTGGGATATCAAGACGCCCGAGCAGTATCAGCCGCGCGAGTGGCTGCGCGTAAACGGCGAGCCGGTCATCTGGGAAGCGTGCCAGACCTTCAGCGGTTCGTGGGGCTATCACCGGGACGAAGCGAGCTGGAAGAGCCTCGAGCAGCTCATCGGCATGCTGGTCGATACCGTCAGCAAAGGCGGCAACCTGCTCTTAAACGTCGGCCCGACAGGCCGGGGCGAGTTCGACGAGCGGGCCTTGGAGCGCTTGATGGGCATCGGTCGCTGGATGCGCTTACACAGCCGCTCGATCTACGGCTGCACGGCAAGTGCCTTTACCCCGCCGCCAGATTGCCGCTACACGCAAAACGGCAACCGGCTCTATCTGCACTTGCTGCACTGGCCCTATCGCCACGTTCACCTGGAGGGGTTGGCGGGTCGGGTCGCATACGCTCAGCTGCTGAACGACGCTTCCGAGGTGCGCATGTTGGAACTCGACCCCCAGCAGCCGGCGCAGAACATCACCATGAGCGGGCAAGCGGGTGTGCTGACCCTTGAGCTGCCGGTGCTAAAGCCCAACGTCACGGTACCGGTGATCGAACTGTTCTTGAAGGAGGATGCGATACCCGAGACGCTCTAGCGCGCGAATGCCCGCTTGACCCGAAATGACAGGCAGAGGTGGCACTAGCTCGCTACTGCAATATCAACGACCGCCGATGGCTTTACGCCTAACTCAGCACCCAGCCAGAAAGGAGCTTGAGATGCTCACCCCCCACCGCCTAACTTGCGAATACTTCACCGACCCGCTGGGCTTAGATGTGCGCCAGCCGCGCCTGAGCTGGGTGTCCAGCGCTAACGAGCGCGGCGCGCGTCAAACGGCCTACCAGCTCCTCGTTAATAGTCCCGCAGATAGCGTGGTGTGGGATAGCGGCAAGGTGGTGTCCGATAGCTCAGTGCAGGTGCCATACGGCGGCCCGGCGTTGCAGCCTAGCCAACGCTACTATTGGCGGGTGCGGCTGTGGGATGAGCGCGATGCGGCCTCGGAGTGGAGCGCTGCGGCCTTCTGGGAGATGGGCTTGTTGGACGGTGCCAACTGGCAGGCCGAGTGGATCACGCCGGACTGGGATGAAGATGTGAGTCAACCCCAGCCGGCTCCGCTGCTGCGCCGCAACTTCAGCGCCGCCAGCGGCCTGGTCATGGCCCGCCTCTACGCTACCAGCCTGGGCCTCTATGAGCTGTGGCTGAACGGCCAGCGAGTAGGCGAGGCCGTGCTGACACCCGGTTGGACCAGCTATGACCACCACTTGCAGTACCAGACCTACGATGTGACGGCGCTGATATGCGAGGGCCCTAACGCTGTGGGCGCTATCCTCGGCGACGGTTGGTATCGGGGCTATTTGGGTTTTGCGGGGCGCCGCAACCTCTACGGCGAGCGGCTGGCGCTCCTGCTGCAACTTCACCTTAAGTATGACGATGGCCACCTTGAGATAGTCGGCAGCGACACGCACTGGCGTGCGACCAGCGGCCCGATCCAGATGTCTGACATCTATCTGGGTGAGAGCTACGACGCGCGGCAGGAGCGGCCGGGCTGGGATCAAACCGGCTATGACGATAAGGATTGGCACGGGGTGCGGACGCTCGAGCACACCAAAGACATCCTGGTGGCACAGATCGCGCCGCCCGTGCGCCGGCACGAACAGCTCCGGCCGGTGAGCATCTCGCGCTCACCCAAAGGCGAAACCATCCTCGACTTTGGTCAGAATATGGTCGGCTGGGTGCGGCTACGTGCGCGCGGTCCGGCTGGCACTACCATCACCTTGCGCCACGCCGAGGTGCTACAGCAGGGCAACCTCTATACTGAAAACTTGCGCAAGGCGGCGCAGACTACCCGTTACACCCTAAAAGGCACCGGGGCCGCTGAGGTCTTTGAGCCGCATTTCACCTTCCAGGGCTTTCAATACGTGGCCGTGGAGGGTTTTCCCGGCGAGCCCACGCTCGACGATTTTACCGGTATTGTGCTGCACTCCGACACGCTGCCAACCGGCACCTTCGAATGCTCCAATGCGCTGATTAACCAGTTGCAGCACAACATCGTCTGGGGCCAGAAGGGCAACTTTGTCGATGTGCCGACCGACTGCCCGCAGCGCGACGAGCGCCTGGGCTGGACCGGCGACGCGCAGGTGTTCATCCGCACCGCCTGCTTCAATATGAATGTGGCGGCCTTCTTCACCAAATGGTTGCGCGATCTGCGCGCCGACCAACTGCCAAACGGCAGCGTGCCGCATGTGGTGCCGGATGTCCTGGCTAGGGGTCCGGCTTTAACGCTGAACGTCTCTACGCCTGCCGGCTCGGCGGCCTGGGGCGATGCCGCCGTAATCTGCCCCTGGACGATCTACCTCTGCTATGGCGACACCCGCCTGTTGGCAGAGCAGTACCCCAGCATGGTCGGCTGGGTGGAGTACATGCGCCGCCAGGCTGATGAGGATTATGTCTGGCGCCAGGGGTTTCACTTCGGCGACTGGCTCGACTATCGCGGCTTTGAAGCTCGCTTGCCTGCGCCGGTGACCAACAATGAGATAATTGCCACCGCCTTTTTTGCTTACTGTGCCGAGCTGCTGGCTAACGCCGCGCGCGTGCTGGGCAAGGCAAGCGATGCCGAGCGGTACGCCGACTTAGCGCACAAGGTCAAGGCTGCCTTCAATGCGGAGTTTGTAACGGCCACCGGTCGCGTCGGTCCCAACACCCAGACGGCCTATGTGCTGGCCTTGCACTTTGATTTGCTCCCGGAGCAGGTGCGGCCCCAGGCTGCGGCGCGCCTGGCCGAAGAGGTGCGCAAGAACTATTACCACCTCACTACCGGCTTTGTCGGCACACCTTATCTGTGCCAGGTGCTGAGCCGCTACGGCTACATCGATGAGGCCTATGAGCTTTTGAACCAGGAGAGTTACCCTTCTTGGCTGTATCCCGTAAAGAAGGGGGCCACCACGATCTGGGAGCGCTGGGACGGCATCAAGCCGGATGGCAGCTTCCAAGATGCCGGCATGAACTCGTTCAATCACTACGCTTACGGCGCTATCGGTGAGTGGTTGTATGGCGTCGTGGCTGGCCTCGAGATCGACCCGGCTGAGCCAGGCTATAAGCATGTGCTGTGCCAGCCGCAACCCGGCGGCGGCCTCACCTACGTCCGCGCCACCCTCGACTCGCCTTACGGCGTGGTGGTCTCGGCCTGGGAGCTGACCGAGGCCGACTTTAGGCTGAGCCTTACCGTGCCGGCCAATGCTCGAGCCACCGTGCGCTTGCCGGCCCAGTCGCTAACCGCAGTGACCGAAGGCGGCCAACCGATCGCTGTTGGCAACGGCATTAACAGCGCCCATGTGGCAAATAATCTAGCCATCATCGAGGTGGGCTCCGGCAGCTATGAGTTCGTTACCACCGGGCTCAACCTAGCGCAAGCGATGGCGAGTGTGCGGCACGTGGCGGGCCGGCTCGACCGCTACAGCACCCTGCGCGACCTGTTGTCTAGCGAGGTAGCCAAGGCCGCGCTCAGCCAACACCTTGGCCCGGCGGTCCTACAAGCGTTGGACTCAGCCAGAGTAATGGGGGTGTCGCTGAAGGACATGCCGCTAGTACAATTGGCCGACCTGGCGCCTCAAGTGCTCACGGCGGAAAAGCTAGACGCTATTGAAGCGGCGCTGCGCGGAGCGGCTCAGGGTGGAAACTGATATAACGGGACTGTCGAACAGTTCGACTAGTGCTCCGTCAAGGCAAAAATGATGAACTGTCGTTGTGTTCACTAAGTCAGGCGATGCCGCAAGCGAGCCTTGGAGCGCCAGCGACGAAGCGTCGTTGCGAGCGTAGCGAAGCAACCCCGCCATCGGCGTTTCCTGCACGCCCATCCCGAGATCGCTTCCCCTTCGGCTCTGCCTCAGGGTCGCGATGACAAATCAGATTGGAGACTGCTATGGCCCTTGAGCTTTTCCGCCACCCACCGTCCAGCTACCGTGGCACCCCCTTCTGGGCCTGGAACAACAACCTTGATCAAGCCCAGCTGCTGCGTCAGATCGAGGTCTTCAAACAGATGGGCCTGGGCGGCTTTCATATCCACGCCCGCACCGGGCTAGCCACAGAGTACTTGGGCGACGACTTCATGGACTGCGTCACAGCCTGCGTGGCGAAGGCCAAGGAGGAGGGGATGCTGGCCTGGCTCTACGACGAAGATCGTTGGCCTTCGGGATTTGCCGGCGGTCTGGTGACGCGGGACGCGAAGTACCGGGCCAAGCGCCTGCTCTTCACCAAGCGCCTCTGCGACAAGGGCGAGCTGCTGGCGCGTTATCAGGTCGTACTCGAAGGAGGCTTCATGGCCTCGTACCGCAGGCTTAAGCCCGACGAAGCCGCTGACGATCTCTGGCTGGCCTACCTGGCAACGGCTCAGCCCTCGCCGTGGTTTAACCACCAGACCTATGTCGATACCCTGTCCAAGGAAGCGATCGAGCGCTTTGTGGCGATCACCTACGAGCGCTATGCCGAGGCCGTGGGCGCGCACTTTGGCACCGTCATCCCGGCCATCTTCACCGACGAGCCCCAGTTCACTCACCAGCAGAGCTTCCGCTACGCCGGCGATACCGGCGATCTGATCATCCCCTGGACGGACGATTTCGCGGCGACCTATCTGCAGGCATACGGGCAAGACCTCCTCGAGCACCTGCCGGAACTCTTCTGGGAGTTGCCGGACGGAGCGGCCTCGGTAGTGCGCTATCGCTATCACGACCACCTTGGCAGCCGTTTTGCTGAAGCCTTTGCCGGCACCCTTGGCCGCTGGTGTGACAAGCACGGGCTGATGCTCACCGGGCACCTGATGGAAGAGCCCACCCTCCAGTCACAGACTGCGGCGGTTGGTGAGGCGATGCGCTCGCTGGCGCATTTCCAGCTCCCCGGCATCGATATGCTCTGCGACCGCCTGGAGCTTACCACCGCCAAGCAGGCGCAGAGCGTGGCGCGGCAGTACGGTCGCCCCGGGGTGCTAAGCGAGCTCTACGGGGTGACCAACTGGGACTTTCCCTTCCGGGGGCACAAGGGCCAGGGCGACTGGCAGGCCGCTCTGGGCGTGACGGTGCGGGTGCCGCACCTTGCTTGGGTGTCGATGGCCGGCGAAGCCAAGCGCGACTACCCGGCCTCGATCCACTACCAGTCCCCCTGGTGGCGGGAGTACCCGCTTATCGAGGATCACTTCGCCCGCGTTAACGTGCTGATAACCCAGGGCCAACCTCGGGTGCGCGTGGGAGTGATTCACCCTATCGAGTCCTACTGGCTCTGTTTCGGTCCCCAGGCGCAGACCGCGCTCGAGCGCAACGAGCGCGAAGCTAACTTCCAGAACCTCACCGAGTGGTTGCTGTTTGGGCTATTCGACTTCGACTTCATCGCCGAATCGCTGCTGCCCGAACTCTGCCCTGTTGCTACGGCGCCCTTACCGGTGGGCGAGATGGCCTACCAGGTCGTCATCGTGCCTTCCATGCGCACCATCCGCACGACCACCTTGGAGCGGCTCGAGGCCTTTCGGGCAGCCGGTGGAGAGCTGCTCTTCGTGGGTGAAGTACCTTCGCTGTTAGACGCCCAGCCCTCAGATCGGGCCGCGAGACTGGCCGCTCAGAGCCGACACCTGCCCTTCAGCCGCCGCGCCGTGCTGGAGGCGCTTAAGCCCTGGCGTGAGGTCTCAGTTAGACTGGCCGACGGCAGCCCTGCCACCACCGTGCTGCACCAACTGCGCAGCGAGGGGGAACGGCGCTATCTGTTCCTCTGCAACACGGCCCGCGAGGAGAGCTTCGGGCCTGTCGAGGTGAGGGTCCCTGGCTCCTGGAAGGTCACCCAGTACGATACCTTTAGCGGTGATACGCACCCGGCTTACGCAGACTATCAGGATGAGACGGTGATCCCTTGGGAGCTGCACGCCCACAGCCATCTGCTGGTGGGGCTCGAGCCTGGTCGCGCCGAGATCGCTAGCCGGTCGCAGCAACGCGAGTGGCGAGAGTTGGCGCGGCTGCCAGACCCGCTGCCGGTGACGCTCTCCGAGCCGAACGTGCTGCTCTTGGATCAGGCTGCCTACCGCCTGGATGACGAACCCTGGCAGGCCACCGAGGAGATACTGCGACTCGATCATGCCCTTAGGCGGCGGCTTGGCTGGCCCCTCAGGCTCAGGGGGGCGCAGCCGTGGGCGGAGCTACACCAGCCCGCGCCTGATCATACCTTGAGTCTCAAGTTCACCATCCACAGCGACGTCAGCGTTGAGCACCCGCAGTTAGCGCTCGAGGCTGCCAAGCAGGTCCGGCTCTTTTGGAACGGCCGGGCGGTACCGACCGAAGTGACGGGCTGGTGGGTGGATGAAGCGCTTGAGACGGTGCCCCTGCCACCCTTTGAGGCAGGCACGCACGAGCTTGTTCTGACCATGCCCTACGGGCCCCGGAGCCAGCCGGAGTGGTGCTACCTGCTAGGCGACTTCGGCGTCACCGTTCAAGGGCAGGCGCGGCTCACCGCGCCGGTGCGGGAGCTTGCCTTTGGCGACTGGACGCGCCAGGGGCTGCCCTTCTACGCCGGGAACGTCACCTACCACGGCACGCTCGAGGCAGCAGGGGAGCCTTTGGCTATCGGCGTACCGAAGTTCACGAACCCACTGCTAGCCGTTAATCTCGATGGCAACCCCGTAGGCCGTATCGCTTTTGCGCCTTACCGGCTCGAGCTCGGCCATGTGCCGCTTGGCAGCCATCGGCTGGAGATCACTGCCTACGGCAACCGCCTTAACGCCTTCGGACCGGTCCATCTTGCCGACGCGCAGGAGACCTGGATCGGACCCAACGCCTGGCGCAGTGAGGGCGAGCGGTGGTCATACGAGTACCAGCTCAAACCTATGGGTATTCTGTCCGCGCCCCTCTTGCTGGTTGGGTCTGTGGGCTCTATGCGCTAAGTCTCAACTCTGGCCCTAGCAGGTCGAGCCGATCCTGCGAGTACCCGCAGGACGCAGGTCCGCCAAAAACCGCTTCAGGGCCGCGCCCCCGCCTCAGCTCGAAGCAAGACTCTGGCCCAAGAGGGCATTCAGAAATTCCCAGTAAGACCCGTGCGGTTGCGTCCTGTAGGGGCGACCGGCCGGTCGCCCCTACCTCAAACGATGGGTTGTAGCTATTTTTCGAATGCGCTCTACTGCTCTTGGGGTTTGCGGCAAGAGCTCTCCGGAGGTTCCGAGCTTGCGCCCCGCTACGACCCGCGCTACTCACAGCGGTTTTCACAAATGCTGAGTCGGCTAGGTGCAGGTATCATCTCCGCAAAAACGTCCTGCGAGTAAACCGCAGGATAGGCAACGATTCGTAGTCCTGCGAGCACCCGCAGGATCAAACCAGATGATACCTGCTATCAGCCACCGTGAAGATCGTCCACGCCTTGGCCTAGCCGCTCTCCCTGATATACGGCAAAGGGGGCCACCACCACCCCAGCCCCCACCTGGCAGTCGGTAAGCACGGCATAGGGTCCGATGCGGGCGCCCTCGCGCACCACCGTGCGACCGCGCAGCCATACCCCTGGAAAGAGCACCACGTCGGGGTTAAGCACCACCGTATCGTCGATGAACACCTGCTCCGGGGCGATCATGGTGACGCCAGCCAGCAACCAGCGCTCGCGGATGCGGTCGCGTAGCAGCCGATCCACCTGGGCTAAGTGCTGGCGGTCGTTGACGCCCAAGACCTCGGCCTCATCTGGAGTCATCAGCGCCTCGACGCGCTTGCCCGCTTGGCGATAGATGGCCAGCAGGTCGGTGATGTAGTACTCGCCGGAGGCGTTGTCGCTGGAGAGGGCGCTAGCATGGCGAAAGACCTCGCGGTCAAAGGTATAGATGCCGGGGTTGATCTCCTGCAGCCGCCGCTCCGCGTCAGTAGCGTCTTTCTCCTCGACAATGCGCAACACGCTGCCATCCGCGGCCCGGACGATCCGCCCTAGCCCGGTCGGGTCGGCTACCTGGCAGGTGAGTAGGGTCATCCCGGCGCCGGACTGATGGGCTGCGATTAGCGCTCGCAGCGTCTCGGTCTTAAGCAGCGGTCCGTCACCGTTAACGACCAGCAGCACGCCATCAAACCCTGACAGCGCCGGCCTGGCTTGCAGTAGCGCGTGGCCGGTCCCCAGGCGCTGGGGCTGCTCCACGAAGGTCACCGGGGCGTCCTTAAAGCGAGCTCGCACAGCCTCGGCGCCATGTCCGATAACCACCACCGTATGCTGCGGCGCTAGCGGCTCAACCGCTTTGAGGACGTGGCCTAGCAGCGGCCTGCCCGCCGCTTCGTGCAGCACCTTGGGGATGGCCGACCTCATGCGCGTTCCTTGCCCAGCCGCCAAGATGACTACCGCCAAGGCCATTAGCGCCCCCTAGCTCGAGCGCTGAGCCGCTCTTTCTTTGCGGGCTTGTCAGGATCCATGGTGAGCAGCAGATACCCCGCGATTAAGATAATGGGGATGCTGGCTAGCTGGGTCAAGGTAAACAGGCCGATCCCCGGCTGATTAACCCCTTCAGCCAGATAGATCTGCCAGAAGAGCGGATTATCGCGGAACGGCTCTTCGATGACAAACCGCAGCAGTGAGTACCAGAGCACGAACTGGGCAAAGACATAGCCCGGCGTGCGGCTGCGCCTAAAAGCCCAGATCAGCACGAACAGCAACAGCAGTCCCACCAAAAACCCGTAAAACTGCGTCAGATGCACCGGGCCGCGCACGATCTCACCGGCACACTGCCACAGGGGGATCCCCGCCCCGTCGCTACATACCCCTGGAAAGGCCGCCCACAGGTTGTCTCCAAACAGCCAGCGACCAAGTACCCCCAAGGTCGGCGTCCCCGGCTCCGGCCAGGTAAAGCCGACGGGCCAGCCGGTGAGGCGCCCACCGGTGTCGGTGCCGTTCATGAAGTTGCCCAGGCGCCCGCCCATGATGCCGAAGGCTGCCGCCGGCGTCATCACATCGAGATAGGCCCACATGTTGAGCCGCTGGCGCCTGGCGTACAGCCACACCGCCAACAGCACACCCAACACCGCACCGTGGAAACTCAGACCACCTTGCCAGATATACAGTGCCGAAATCGGGTCCCCCCCCGGTCCAAAAAAGGCGCCGGGGCTGGTTAGCACATAGACCAGGCGGGCGCCTAATACGCCGGCGATGACCAAATAGAACACCATATCGAGCAGCTTGTCAGGGTCCAAGCCGCGCTGCTTAGCCAGCCGGAGCGCCCACCGTAAGCCGACGAGCACCCCTAAGGCGATCAAGAAGCCGTACCAGCGAATTTGTAGGATGACCAGATCCAGCATGATCGGATCCATCTCGACCTACCCTTTCAGCGGCCGCAGCCGCATCGACCTCGGACGACTGCAGGGCGCAACAACAGCCGATGCCCTGTTCCAGCGCTTACCAGTATATGCCTTTAGCGAGTGGGGATGACAAGATCTTAAGTGCGACCGGCTCGAGCGCGGCGCCCATCAGTCGATCACGGGTCACTTCGGCATTGCGCATCGCCATTTCGGTAAGTCTACCGGACCCCTAGCGGCCACGGCGCATCGGAGGAGACTCAGGCTCCTGACGCTGCCCTGGCAGCGCCATGGTAGTAAGCTAGAGTGATGCTCCTTGCCTTTGACCTTGACAAGACTATCGTCACACAAAGCTATGAGCTGCGTGACGATATCGTGGCCACCATCGCGGCGGCCCGCCAGGCGGGTCACCAGGTCACGGTGCTCACCGGGCGCACCCACGCCTCTGCCCGGCCCTACCTGCAGCGCCTCGGTGTGCGCGGCCCTTACAGCGTCAACCATGGCGCTCAGGTGTTTGATACTGCCGGAGTGTTGATTCATCAGGCCACTATTCCCGAGCTATATGTGCGGGAGCTGCTAGAACGCTACGGCCAGCGCCTCGACCTCGAAAGCTCCTGCGTCGTTAACGATACCCTCTACGCACGCCGCCCCGAAGACCCGCGGTGGGCCTGGGCTCATACCGCCCTTCAGCCGATCGCCCCCCTGGCGCATTACCCGGGCGGCGCTGCCGACAAGGTAGTTTTTAGCGTTCCCGACGATGGTGAGGTGCTACACAATGAGATCACAGCACGCTTTCCAGAGTTAGTGCTCTACCTGTGGGAGGATCACTTTCTGGAGGTAACCGGAGCGCGCGCGCACAAGGGGGCGGCGCTTAAGCTGATTGCGGCGCTGCTAGGTGTGCCGCAGAGCGAGACGGTGGCTTTCGGCGACGGGGTGAACGATGTGAGCATGTTGCAGTGGGCCGGCTACGCGGTAGCGGTTGGCGCCCAGGCGCATCCGGGGGCATTAGATGCGGCTGATGAGCGCGTAGCCTCACCTGAAGAGGGCGGCGTAGCGCACTGGCTTAAAGCCAACCTGCTAGCTTGCCACTAGCAGCGCCCTTCGCTCAGGGCCGCGTACGGGTTACTTTCAGCGCCTGCACATCAAGACGCCGTAGCTCGGCAAATCGTGCGGTCAGAGCTAAGGCGCAGATCGCCAGCAGACCGGCTGCCGCAAAGGCGCTCAGATAACCGGCCCAGGTGATCATGGCGCCAGCCAGGATGGGGGCTGCGGTCGGTATGGTCAGCATGGTGTTGGCAGCTCCTACATACAAGGGCCGATCCTCTTCCGGCGCAATGGCGTAAAGCAGGTTCCAGGCAGCCATTCCCATCCCTGACTGGCCTGCTGCCGAGAGCATCATGACCACAGAAAACAGTTGCCATGAGGGGGCTAGCAGGGCCAGGAGCGGAGCGGCGCATAAGAGCAAGATGCTGATCTGCATCACCATCACGTTCCTACCCTGGTCAGCGGGACGCCGGAACAGAAAGTTGGCGGCAATGGCCGCTGCCGTACTGAGCATGACGAAGGTGCCGATCGCACTCGCCGGGGCACCCAACACCTTAATGGCATAGACCGCATAAAAAGGTTCGCCCAAGAGCGCCAGCAGGGCGATGAAGCGCACCCGCAGATAGCGCCGGAAGTTATAATCCTGGCGTAGCAGTGTAGGGATCCGGCTGAGTACTGTCACCAGCGGCTGGCGCGCTCCGGCCCGGCCCGGCGGCTCGCGCACCAGGGTGAATGAAAGATAGGCCAGGATGGCCAACACCGCGCCGATTAACAGCAGGTAGCCAAAGTTATCAGGAAACGGGATGTCGCCAGCCAGGATCTGGCGCAGCACTAGCCCGGCCAGCAGCGCTAACACCCCGCCGATGACGCTGCGCAGCGCCCAGAAAGTGCCCAAACGGTTGTGGGGCACGATCTTAG
>Ga0208100_100088_pt1 | contig 39711 bp, 35 predicted proteins | sample SubbioR11_8A_Aug_FD_184817 | JGI IMG/M metagenome (GOLD analysis project Ga0208100, IMG submission 184817) | Serpentinite rock and fluid subsurface biosphere microbial communities from McLaughlin Reserve, California, USA - CR11_8A_Aug (SPAdes) | ecosystem: Environmental > Terrestrial > Deep... | reverse complement strand
GGCCGCCGCGGCGGCCGAGGTGGCCGCCGCATCGGCCGGGTCCGGGTTGCTCACGAAGATGCCGGTGACGGCGTCCCATTCGGCATTGGCATTGACCGTGCTGGGCGCACCAGGCACCGGCACGCGCGGCCCGATGGCCTTGAGCCGCGCGCGCAGCACGCCGCCGTCGCGGTTCACATTGCTGTCGTTGAGGTAGCCGAACGCCCCGAAGCGCAGCGACATCGCATACTGCTGCATCAGCCCTTCGGGCTTGTGGTGGCTGCCGTAGGCCACGCAATTGGGCTCGAGCCCGACCGCGGCGTCGCAGACGCGTACGCGCATCTGCACGCGGTAGAAGACCCCGGGGTTGAAGCTGCCGGCGGCCGCGCTCTGGTTGGTGTAGTCGACGGCCGTGGTCGGTGCCGCGCAGGAGGCACTGGCCGACCCACTGCCGCCGCCGGAGTGGGTCGCGCTCGCCGTGCATGCTGGCGTGCCGGCAACGGTACAGCTGTAGCTGTAGGCGTTGGTCGCAGTCCGGTTGACGGTGCAGGTCATCGCATTCTGCGCGGCGCTGGCGCTGGCGCTGCAGCTGGCGCTGGCGCCGACCGCCGGCGCGCCGCCGCTGGTGCGGCAGGAGAGGTCGGCCCCCAGGTGGGTCGTGCATCTGAACGTGGTGTTGCGGCTCGAGTCGGTGGTGAACGTGCAGCTGCGATCAGGCGTGCCCGAGAAATGCATCTGCGTGCCCAACCCGTGCACGCGGCTGACCACGGCGGCATTGCCGAACGGCGTGGCGGTGGCGGCGACGGCCGCGGGGATCAGCTTGTCGGGGAACAGGGTCCGGCGATCGCCCTGGCCGGAGTGGCGGGTCTTCTCGATGATGGTCTGCGCCGTGGTGTCGACGACCCGGTGGCCGCCGGTCAGCGTCCAGCGGAAGATGTCGAGCGAGTGCATCGCGGCCCAGTTGAGGTAGTTGCCGCTCCACAGCGGCTGCGCCGCCGTGCTGAGGCAGCCGCGGTTGCTCGCCGAGACGACCGGACCGACCGGGGTGAAGAAGCCCTCGGTGGCCGGCGAGCCGACGACGTAGCGGTAGCACTTCATCGGATCGAAGTAGCCGAGAAACTCGGTCGCCGCGCTGTAGGCCTGCGTGCTCGGGTAGGCCGGCGTGTTGGCCGTCGGCCACTCGACCGACAGCGCCAGCAGCACGTTGCCCGGCACCCTGACGGTCGACAGCACCGGGGTGTCGGCGAGGTCGACCGCGCTGGCCTGCAGCGACAGCGAGGGCAGGCCCAGCGCGGCCACCAGGCACAGCGCACGCGCGGTGGCGAGGCCGGCGCGCCGCGGGGAGCTTGCGAGGGTGGGCATGGGAACTCTCCGCGACGAGGGGTGGTTCGGGACGACGGTCACAGCGCGACCGTGGTCTGCAGGAAGGTCTGGGTGCCGCGCGGGCCGCTCACGCGCACGCTGATGCGATAGACCGGGCGCAGGTCGCCGCCGGGCTTCTTGGTGGCCAGTTGCGCCGAGCCGCCCTGGTCGCTCGGCGAGGGCATCGCCAGGCACCGGGCGGCGTCGAAGGCGCCGGGCGCCGCGCATTGCCGGTCGATGACGACGCGCGCCACGACGCCGTCGCCGACGCTCAGGTCGGCGCCGGTCATGCCGGCGGCGGCGAATGCCGCGTCGTTGACCAGCACCAGCGGGATGCCGGCCGCCGTCGACGCCAGCACCTGGGCCGAATAGTTGCTCGCTCCGCTGCTGGCCTGGCGGACGGCCTCGGTGGCCAGCGCGCCCGTGTTGAGCAGGCCGATGGCCTGCCCGATGCCGGCCTCGCCGCGGTTGACCAGGTCGCGCTTGAACGACAGGTTGCCGGCCAGCAGTTGCGAGGTGTCCATCGAGCGCACCAGCGCGACACCGCCGATCATCAGCAGCACCAGCGCGATCAGCGCCACGATCAGCACGACGCCGCGCTGGCGCGCGGCAGCCAGGCGGCGCGAGCGGTCGGGACGGCAGCGGGACGCGGGCATGGTCACCTCAGTCGATCAGCAGGGCGTTGCGCAGCGGAATCGTCGACTCGACGCTCCGGTAGCGGAAGTGCCGCTCGCCCGCGGCCAGCACCCGGGTGTGGGTCAGCGCCGGGCCGAGGTCGGAGAACAGCACCAGTTGCGCCGGCGCCACCGGGTCGCGCTCGCGCAGCGCGGTGCGCAGGATCAGCCCGACGCGCAGCGCCTTGATCCGCCCGATCGCCGTGGCCGCCGCGGCCGAGCCGCTCATCAGCTCGGCCAGCGTGTAGCCGGCCGGCGCCGCGCCCGGGTCGATCCACTGGTCGACCCGGCCGTCGCCGTCGCCGTCGACGCCGTAGAGCGCGTGCAGCTCGAACACGCCGTCGGCGACGGCGCGCAGGTTGGGGCTGGGTGCGCCGGCGACGTCGGCGCCGGCGGTCTGCAGCAGGTCGTAGCTGAACAGGGTGTTGTCGTCGCCGACGCCGAGCAGCAGGAAGCCCGGCGGGTTGCCGGCACCGACGTTGCCCAGCTTCATCGCGACGGCCTGCTCGCTGAAGGTCTCGAGGGCCGTGCCGGCGATCGGCGAGACGGCGTAGTCGCCGCCGAGGTCGACGGCGCTGGGCAGGCCGCCGGCGAAGCCGGCCGCCACCTCCTGCACCATGCAGTCGGCGGCGCCGCCGCCGGCGGCGGGCTGGTCGGCGACCAGCAGCAGGTCGCCCCCGGCGAGCGAGACCGAGTTGGCCAGGTGGATCTGCCCCGGCGTCGCGAACGCCGTCGCCGCCGGGTCGATGGCCACCCGCGGCAGCAGCGGGACGTCGCCGAAGCCGCCGGCGCCGGCCATCACGACGATCACGTCCGAGGCCTGAGCGCTGACCCCGGGCACGGTCTGCCCCGGCAGGACCAGCACCGGGGCCAGCCGGAAGCTGCCCGGCACGCCGGTGTTCACGCCGGCGAACGGTGCCGGCAGCGGCGTCCCCGCGGCGCGCGGCAGGACGGGTGCCCCGCGCGAGGCCAGCACACGGCAGCCGAAGGCCAGCGTGGTGTTCGCGATGCCGCCGGCGGCGGGCGCCGTCGGCACGCCGGCCTGGGCGAACCCCGAGCCGGCGCTGCGCACCCAGCGGTCGAGCATGTGCATCGCAAAGCTGCCGGACTGGCTGACGTCGTTGACCGAGGTCGTCGTGCGCTTGCGCCCTTCGTAGACGGCGAGCACGCCGAACACCGCGGCCGTCAGGATCATGCCGACGAGCAGGGTCACCATCAGTTCGACCAGGGTCACCCCGCGCTGGCGCGGCGCAGCCCGATGGCAGGCGGCGGCGCGGCTCATGGCTGGCTCACCCGCGTGACGAAGGTGCTGGCTGCGGCCGCATGCGGCGGCTGCCAGGTGATGGTCACGGTGACGATGCCGGCCGCATCGGGCGCGCCGATCACGGCATTGGCCTGCGGCAGCCCCGAGACCTGCGGGTTCTGCAGCCGCGCCGTCCAGGCCGCGACCGTGGCCGGCGGCAAGGCCAGGGTCTGCTGCGTCCACATCTCGGCGACGATCTCGTTGGCCATCAGCGCGGCGCGCGAGCGGTCCTCGCTGTCGACCGAGAGCTGGATCGCGCGCGCCTGCATGCCGACGGCGCCCAGGATGCCCAGCGAGAACACCAGCAGGGCGACCAGGACCTCGACCATCGTCACGCCGCGCAGCAGGCGGCGCGAGCGGCGGGCAGCGCCGGGCCTGGCGGCGCGGGCGGAAGCGGCAGGGTGTCTCATCATGTGCAGGCGTCGGGTGCGGCGGGCAGGACCTTGGCCGGGTCGGGATCGCACAGGCGCAGCCGGCCGCCGGGGAAGACTTGCACGCGCAGGTTGCGGTTGGCGCCGGCGTGCGAGATGTCGATGTCGACGCGCGCACCGCCGGCCGGCAGCACGCAGTTGCTGCCCAGGCCGGTGGCGTTGTTGGCCGCCAGCCGGCCCAGCGAGTTGAAGCAGATCAGCGCCGGCGCGGTGATCGCGACCTGCCGCCCCGAGGCGAATGTGCCGCCGGTGACGAAGAAGCTGTCGTCGACGACCTCGGCGGCGACGATCGGCAGCGCCCGCAGGTACCAGTTGCGGCCGTTGGCCGCCGGCGCCGCGAACAGGGCCGGCGTCGCGTTGGTCAGCACGAGGGCGACCTGGTGGTTGCGCCGCACGGCCTCGGCCTGCGCCAGGCGCAGCGCGTTCTGCAGCTCCTCGGCGGTGGTGCGCACGCTGGCGTTGGCCATCCAGGCCCCGAAGCCCGGCACCGCGGCGACCAGCAGCAGCGAGAGCACCGCGAGCGTGACCAGCAGCTCGACCAGCGTGAACCCGCCCGGCTCGCGCCGCGCCCGCCGCAAGTCGACGACGTTCAGCACACGCCGCCCCTGCGCGTGATCCAGCAGTTGGCCGGCGCGACACCCCAGCCCGCCGGCAGCGCCGTGGTCTGCTGCAGGCCCTGGTGGTTGATGGTGTACGCAAAGCCCACCGAGGCCCCGATGCCGGTGGCCGTCAGCAGGTAGCCCTGGTTGCTGGCGCCGGGGCCCCAGGTGCAGGTGAAGTTGAAGTTGGCACTGGCGGGCATCGCGACGCCGCAGTTGGCGGCGGTCGATCCGTAGTGCCGGTTGTCCTGGTAGAACTGCTCGAGCAGCGCGCGGGTGCCGCCCAGCAGGTTCGTCGCATCGGCCAGGCGGCCGCGCTGCAGGTGGTCGACGTAGCTCGGGATGGCCACCGCCGCGAGGATGGCGACGATCACGACGGTGATCATGACCTCGATCAGCGTGAAGCCGGCCACGGCGCGGGCACGGCGCGCGCGCCTTGCGCTGGGGAGTCTGGGTTCGCGCACGTCGGCACTCCTGCGATGGGTTCGATGGCCGCCAGTTTGTCGGCCGAACCGGCGCCGGGTTGTGTGAAATTGCGCCGTGAAAGCCCGCCAGCCCCGCTGCAGCGACCAGCGGTCGCTGGTGCGGTGACGGACGGCGGCCGAGCCCGCGCAGCCCCGGTGACGGGCGGCGGTGGCGCGCCGACAGGTGGCGCGCGCGAGTCGCGCACGGCCCACCAGGCCTCGAGCCGCAGCGGCAGCGACCGCCGCCGCAAACGCAGGACCCGGCCGGCGGCGTCTGCCCGAGCGGCAGCACGGCCGCCGGCTGTCGTCCAGGCGGTGGCCGCGGCGCAGGTCACGCGGCCCTGGACGCGCGGCAGCGGCCGCGCTGCTGCTCAGCGCGGCAGCGTGCTGTGGCCCATCAGGAACTCGTCGACCGCGCGCGCGGCCTGGCGGCCTTCGCGGATCGCCCAGACGACCAGCGACTGGCCGCGGCGCATGTCGCCGGCGGCGTAGACCTTCGGCACGTTGGTCGCGTAGCCGCCGACGGGATCGGTGCCGGCGCGGGCGTTGCCGCGCTTGTCCGGCTCGACGCCGAAGGCCTCGAGCACGGTGCCGACCGGGCCGACGAAGCCCATCGCCAGCAGCACCAGGTCGGCCGCGAGGACCTGCTCGCTGCCCGGCACCTCGACCATCTTGCCGTCCTTCCACTCGACGCGCACGGTCTGCACGCCGCCGAGCCGGCCCTGCTCGCCGAGGAAGGCCTTGGTCGCGATCGCAAACTCGCGCTGGCAGCCCTCCTCGTGGCTCGACGAGGTGCGCAGCTTGTACGGCCAGTACGGCCAGGTCAGCGGCTTGTCCTCCTGCTCGGGGGGCATCGGCAGCAGCTCGAACTGGGTCACGCTGGCCGCGCCGTGGCGGTTGCTGGTGCCCACGCAGTCGCTGCCGGTGTCGCCGCCGCCGATGACGACGACATGCTTGCCGTCGGCCCGGATCTGGCCCGCGACCGGGTCGCCGGCGACGACCTTGTTCTGCTGCGGCAGGAACTCCATCGCAAAGTGCACGCCGGCGAGCTCGCGCCCCGGCACCGGCAGGTCGCGGCTTTGCTCGGCACCACCGGCGAGCAGGACCGCGTCGAACTCGGCGCCGAGCTGCTCTGGGCTGAGGGTCTGCTGCGCCCAGTTGGTGACCTTGCTGCCGGCGGGCAGGCGGCCGACCAGCACGCCGGTGCGGAACGTGACGCCCTCGGCCTGCATCTGCGCGACGCGGCGGTCGATGTGCGACTTCTCCATCTTGAAGTCGGGGATGCCGTAGCGCAGCAGGCCGCCGACGCGGTCGTTCTTCTCGAATACCGTGACCGCATGGCCGGCGCGCGCGAGCTGCTGCGCCGCGGCCAGCCCGGCCGGACCCGAGCCGACCACCGCGACCTTGCGGCCGGTGCGCCGCGGTGGCGGCTGCGGCGACACCCAGCCTTCGGCCCAGGCGCGGTCGATGATCGCGTGCTCGATCGACTTGATGCCCACCGGGTCGTCGTTGACGTTGAGCGTGCACGCCGCCTCGCAGGGCGCCGGACAGACCCGGCCGGTGAACTCGGGGAAGTTGTTGGTCGAGTGCAGGACCTCGATCGCGCGCTGCCAGTCGCCGCGGTAGACCAGGTCGTTGAAGTCCGGGATGATGTTGTTGACCGGGCAGCCGCTGTTGCAGAACGGCGTGCCGCAGTCCATGCAGCGCGCGCCCTGGACCCGGGCCTCGTCCTCGGCCAGGCCGATGACGAACTCCTTCCAGGTCTTGAGCCGCTGCGCGACCGGTTCGTAGCCTTCCTCGAGGCGCCGGTGCTCCATGAAGCCGGTGACTTTTCCCATGCTGCTTGACTCCTGTGCGGCGGCCGCGGTTCAGGCCTGGATGCGGGTCGCGGCGCGCGGCGCGTCGGCCGCGCGCGCCTTGTCGATCGTGCCGGCGGCCTCGGCGCGGGCGTGGATCTCGCCCAAGGCGCGCCGGTACTCGTGCGGGAAGACCTTGACGAACTTCACGCGCGCCTCGTCCCAGCGGTCGAGCAGCTCGCGCGCGCGCTGCGAGCCGGTCCAGCGGTTGTGGTCCTGCACCCGCTTGCGCAGCAGCTCCTCGTCGGTCTGGCCCAGGTGCCAGACCGCGCGGTCGCCCTGCGCGCGCTGCTCGGCCGCACTCGCCACCGGCTCGAGGCTGACCATCGCGCTGTTGCAGCGCCGGGCAAACTGGCCGTCCTCGTCGTAGACATAGGCCACGCCGCCGCTCATGCCGGCGGCGAAGTTGCGCCCGGTGCGGCCCAGCACGACCACCGTGCCGCCGGTCATGTACTCGCAGCCGTGGTCGCCGGTGCCCTCGACGACGGCGGTCGCGCCCGACAGCCGCACCGCGAAGCGCTCGCCGGCGACGCCGCGGAAGTAGGCCTCGCCGCGCGTCGCGCCGTAGAGCACGGTGTTGCCGACGATGATGTTGCGCGTCGCGTCGCCGCGGAAGTCGATGCTCGGGCGCACGACCAGCCGGCCGCCGGAGAGGCCCTTGCCGGTGTAGTCGTTGGCGTCGCCGATCAGGTACAGCGTGATGCCGCGGGCCAGGAAGGCGCCGAAGCTCTGGCCGCCGGTGCCCTCGAGCTGGATGTGCAGGCTGTCGTCGGGCAGGCCCTCGGGGTGGCGGCGGATCAGCTCGCCCGAGAGCATCGCGCCGACGCTGCGGTTGACGTTGCGCGCGGTCTCGATGAACTGCAGCTTCTCGCCGCGCTCGAGCGCGGCGCGCGAGCGCTCGATCAGCCGCATGTCGAGCGCGCGCTCGAGGCCGTGGTCCTGGGTCTCGAGATGGCGGCGCGCGACCTCGGCCGGCACCGCCGGCTGGTGGAAGATGCGGCCGAAGTCCAGGCCGCGGGCCTTCCAGTGCTCGATGCCCTTCTTGGTGTCGAGCAGGTCGACGCGGCCGATCAGCTCGTCGAAGCGGCGGATGCCGAGCTGGGCCATGATCGCGCGCGCTTCCTCGGCGACGAAGAAGAAGAAGTTGACCACATGCTCGGGGCGGCCCTTGAACTTGCGGCGCAGCACCGGGTCCTGGGTGGCCACGCCGACCGGGCAGGTGTTGAGGTGGCACTTGCGCATCATGATGCAGCCCTCGACGACCAGCGGCGCGGTGGCGAAGCCGAACTCGTCGGCGCCCAGCAGGGCGCCGATGACGACGTCGCGGCCGGTCTTCATCTGGCCGTCGGCCTGGACCCGGATTCGCCCGCGCAGGCGGTTGAGGACCAGCGTCTGCTGGGTCTCGGCCAGGCCCAGCTCCCAGGGCGTGCCGGCGTGCTTGATGCTCGACCAGGGGCTCGCGCCGGTGCCGCCGTCATGGCCGGCGATCACGACATGGTCGGCCTTGGCCTTGGCCACGCCGGTGGCGACGGTGCCGACACCGACTTCGGAGACCAGCTTGACCGAGACGTCGGCGCGCGGGTTGACGTTCTTGAGGTCGTGGATGAGCTGGGCCAGGTCCTCGATCGAGTAGATGTCGTGGTGCGGCGGCGGGCTGATCAGGCCGACGCCGGGCACCGAGTGGCGCAGCCTGCCGATGTACTCGCTGACCTTGCCGCCGGGCAACTGGCCGCCCTCGCCGGGCTTGGCGCCCTGCGCCATCTTGATCTGGAGCTGGTCGGCACTGACCAGGTACTCGGTGGTCACGCCGAAGCGCCCCGAGGCGACCTGCTTGATCCGGCTGCGCAGGCTGTCGCCGGCCTGCAGGGCGTAGTCGGCCTCGACGGCACCGGCACCGATCACCTCGCTGACCCGGGTGCCGGCGGTGACTGCGATGCCGCGCAGCTCGCTGCGGTAGCGCGCCGGGTCCTCGCCGCCCTCGCCGGTGTTGGACTTGCCGCCGATGCGGTTCATCGCCACCGCCAGCGTGGTGTGGGCCTCGGTGCTGATCGAGCCCAGGCTCATCGCGCCGGTGGCAAAGCGCTTGACGATCTCGGCCGCCGGCTCGACCTCCTCGATCGGGATCGCGCGCGCCGGGTCGAGCCTGAACTCGAACAGCCCGCGCAGCGTCATGTGCCGGCGCGACTGGTCGTTGACGATCTGCGCGTACTCCTTGTAGGTCTCGAAGCGGCCGGCGCGCGTGCTGTGCTGCAGCTTGGCGATCGCATCGGGCGTCCACATGTGCTCCTCGCCGCGCACGCGCCAGGCGTACTCGCCGCCGGCGTCGAGCATGTCGCGCAGCAGGGGGTCGTCGCCGAAGGCGGCCTGGTGCATGCGGATGGCCTCCTCGGCGACCTCGAACACGCCGATGCCGCCGACCTGCGAGGCGGTGCCGCGGAAGTACTGGTCGACCATCGCCTTCTGCAGGCCGATGGCCTCGAACAGCTGCGCGCCGCAGTACGACATGTAGGTCGAGACGCCCATCTTGGACATGACCTTGGCCAGGCCCTTGCCGATGGCCTTGACGTAGTTGGCGATCGCCTTGGCCGCCGCCAGCTCGCCGGGCAGCTCGCGGTGCAGCGCGCTCAGCGTCTCCAGCGCGAGGTACGGGTGCACGGCCTCGGCGCCGTAGCCGGCGAGCACCGCGAAGTGGTGCACCTCGCGCGCGCTGCCGGTCTCGACGACCAGGCCAGCAGTCGTGCGCAGGCCCGCGCGCACCAGGTGGTGGTGGACCGCCGACAGCGCCAGCAGCGCGGGGATCGCGACCTGCTCGCGGTGCAGGCGGCGGTCGGTGACGATCAGGATGTTGTGCCCGGTGCGGATCGCGTCGACGGCCTCGGCGCACAGCGAGGCCAGCTTGGCCTCGATGCCCTCGCGGCCCCAGGCCAGCGGGTAGCAGATGTCGAGCTCGTAGCTCCTGAACTTGCCGCCGGTGTGGCGCTCGATCCGGCGCAGCCGGGCCATGTCGTCGAAGTCCAGGATCGGCTGCGCGACCTCGAGCCGCATCGGCGGGTTGACGGCGTTGATGTCGAGCAGGTTGGGCTTGGGCCCGATGAACGACACCAGCGACATCACGATCGCCTCGCGGATCGGGTCGATCGGCGGGTTGGTGACCTGCGCGAAGAGCTGCTTGAAGTAGTGGTAGAGCGGCTTGCTGCGCTCCGACAGCACGGCCAGCGGCGAGTCGTTGCCCATCGAGCCGACCGCCTCCTCGCCGGCCTGGGCCATCGGGCTCATCAGGAACTTGAGGTCCTCCTGCGTGTAGCCGAAGGCCTGCTGGCGGTCGAGCAGCGACTCGGCGTACGCAGGCGGCTCGGCGCTGGCGTCGATGGTGTCGAGCTTGATGCGCACGTTCTCGATCCACTGCCGGTACGGCTTGGCCGAGGCGTGGAGGTTCTTGAGCTCCTCGTCGTCGACGATGCGGCCCTGCTCGAGGTCGATCAGGAACATCTTGCCCGGCTGCAGGCGCCACTTGCGCACGATCCTGTGCTCGGGGATCGGCAGCACCCCGGACTCGGAGGCCATGACGACGACGTCGTCGTCGGTGACGAGGTAGCGCGCCGGCCGCAGGCCGTTGCGGTCGAGGGTGGCGCCGATCTGGCGGCCGTCGGTGAAGACCATCGCCGCCGGGCCGTCCCAGGGCTCGAGCATCGCCGCGTGGTATTCGTAGAACGCGCGCCGGCGCCCGTCCATCAGCGTGTGCTGCTCCCAGGCCTCGGGGATCATCATCATCGCCGCGTGCGCCAGCGGGTAGCCGGCCATGGTCAGCAGCTCGAGCGCGTTGTCGAAGGTCGCGGTGTCGCTCTGGTGCTCGAAGCTGATCGGGTAGAGCTTGGGCAGGTCATCGCCGAGCACCGGCGACTTCATCACGCCCTCGCGCGCGCGCATCCAGTTGAAGTTGCCCTTGACGGTGTTGATCTCGCCGTTGTGGGCGACGTAGCGGTAGGGGTGCGCCAGCGGCCACTCGGGGAAGGTGTTGGTCGAGAAGCGCTGGTGGACAAGCGCCAGCGCCGAGACCACGCGCGCGTCCTGCAGGTCGCGGTAGTAGCGCCCGACCTGGTCGGCCAGCAGCAGGCCCTTGTAGATCACCGTGCGGCAGCTCATGCTGGGCACGTAGTACTCGCGCGAGTGGGTCAGCTGCAGGCGCTGGATCGCGCTGGAGGCGGTCTTGCGGATGACGTAGAGCTTGCGCTCGAGCGCATCGGGCACGATGATGTCCGGGCCGCGGCCGATGAAGATCTGGCGGATCACGGGCTCCTTGGCCCGCACCGCCGGGCTCATCGGCATCTCGCGGTCGACCGGCACGTCGCGCCAGCCCAGCAGCACCTGGCCCTCGGCCTTGACGGCGCGCTCGAGCTCCTGCTCGCAGGCCAGCCGCGAGGCATGCTCCTTGGGCAGGAAGATCATGCCCACGCCGTATTCGCCCGGCGGCGGCAGCGCGACGCCGACGCGGCCATCGGGCGCGCGGCCCGCGGCCGCCATCTCGGCGCGGTAGAACTCGTCGGGCAGCTGGATCAGGATGCCCGCGCCGTCGCCCATCAGCCGGTCGGCGCCGACCGCGCCGCGGTGGTCGAGGTTTTCGAGGATCTTCAGGCCCTGGGCGACGATGTCGTGCGAGCGCTCGCCGCGGATATGCGCGACGAAGCCGACCCCGCAGGCGTCGTGCTCATGCGCGGGCTGGTACAGGCCGGCCTGCGCCGCTTGCGCGAGCGCGGCGCGTTCGTCGGCGAGGGCAGGCGCACTGGCGGCGGCGATGCGGGCGGGGTTTGCGGTCTCGATCGGGCGCATGCGGGCCTCCGTGCGGTCGATGGCGGGCGGGGGCGCAAGATTAATGCAGCGCAGCACCGACCGCAAGCCAAATAAAATAGGGTCAGACCTCAATTTAATCCGCATTTATGCGTAGCTAGATATTTTGGGGACATATCAATTTCAAACGTCGAAAAACACCCTCGGCTGCGCCGGTGCGCGTCTCCGGGCGGCTGCGCGGGGGGGCGGCGGGCCTCAGGCAGAGGCCGGCACCCGCGGGCTGCGCTGCCCGCCGCGCGGGCGCCCGCGCGGGCGGCGCGCCGCCGGGCGGCCGGCGCGCTGCGCGACCTCGGCGACGAAGCCCGGCGAGCCCAGCGCCCAGCCGTGCAGCGCGGCGTCCTCGATCGCCGCGCGCAGCGCCGGCGCGAGGCCGGCGTCGAGCCGGTGCCGCCAAGCGGCCTCGCGCTCGAAGGGCGTGTTGCCCATCGCCCACCAGGCCGGCGGGTCGGCCAGGCGCGCATCGCGCGCGAGCCCCAGGCGCTGGCGCGCGCTCGACCAGCGCCAGTCGGCTGGCGCCGGCGCCAGCCCGGCAGTCACCGGCAGCGTCTCGACATGGACCAGCGCGGCGAGCAGCATCGCCGGCGGCTCGAGCACCGCGGCGCGGAAGCGCCCGTCCCACAGCGTGCCACGGCGGCCGCGGCGGCGGTTGACGCCAGCGACATAGCGCCGGCCCAGCGCCTGGATCGCCTGCCCCAGCGCCGCGCCGGCCGCCGGCCGCAGCAGCAGCCAGGCCTGGGTCTCGAGCAAGGCGTAGCCCCAGAGCGCGACGTCGTGGGCGCGCAGCGCCTCGCCGAGCATGTCGAGGTAGTCGCCGCGCTCGGCGTCGTCGGCCAGCGCGACGAGCCCCGGCAGCGCGCGCTGCACGACCAGGTGCGGCAGCCCGCCCAGCGCCAGCCGTCGCAGCCTTGCCATGCCGTGGCCCGCGCGCCGGGGTCAGCCGGCGTCGAACACCGTGCGGCCGGTCAGCCGCCGGTGCTCGCGCAGCGCAAAGCGGTCGGTCATGCCGGCGATGTAGTCGGCGACCGCGCGCGGCAGCTCATCGGCGCCGGCGTGGTCGGGCGGCAGCAGCGCCGGCTGCGCGCAGTACGCCGCGTACAGCTCGCGCACGACGCCGCGCGCGGCGTCGGTGGTCGCGACCACCTGCGGGTGGCGGTAGAGCGCGGCGAACAGGAAGCGCTTGAGCTCGCCGACCTGAACCCGGGTGGCCGCGCCGAAGCCGACCAGCGGCGGCGCGCGCCGCACCGCGTCGGCGTCGGCCGGGGCCAGCGCGCGCAGGCGCTCGCCGGTCTCGTCGATCAGGTCGTAGATCAGCGCCGAGAGCAGCCGCCGCACGGTCTCGCACAGCAGGCGGCGCGCACCCAGCCCGGGGTGCTCGGCGCGCACCCGGACCAGATGCGCGCCGACCAGCGCCACCGGCTCGAGCTGCGCGACCTCGATCAGCCCGCTGCGCACGCCGTCGTCGATGTCGTGCGCGACGTAGGCGATCTCGTCGACGACATTGACCAGTTGCGCCTCGAGCGCGGGCTGGCTGCCGTCGAGGAAGCGGCGGCCGACGCCGCCGGGCTCGCGCGCCTCGAGCTCCTGGGCGATGCGCAGCGGGCAGCGCTTGAGGATGCCCTCGCGCGTCTCGAAGCTCAGGTTGAGGCCGTCGAAGCCCGGGTAGCGCTGCTCGAGGCGGTCGACCACGCGCAGGCTCTGCAGGTTGTGCTCGAAGCCGCCGTGCGCGCGCAGGCAGTCGGCCAGCGCGTCCTGCCCGGCGTGGCCGAAGGGCGTGTGGCCGAGGTCGTGGGCCAGCGCGATGGCCTCGACCAGGTCCTCGTTGAGGCGCAGCACGCGCGCGGCCGAGCGCGCCAGCTGCGCGACCTCGAGCGAATGCGTCAGCCGGGTGCGAAAGAGGTCGCCCTCGTGGTTCAGGAAGACCTGGGTCTTGTAGACCAGCCGGCGGAACGCGCCGCAGTGGACGACGCGGTCGCGGTCGCGCTGGTGGTCGTTGCGCGTCGGCGCCGGCGGCTGCGGGTGGCGCCGCCCGCGCGTGCGCGCCGGGTCACAGGCGTAAGGGGCCAGCGCAGCGCCGCCGCTGCCTGCGTCGCCGGCGGCCCGCTCAGCCACTGCACGCGGCGATCGTCGCGCGCACCGCGGCCGCGGGCGCGCCGCGCACGACGGCGCGGCCGGGCGCCTCGATCAGCACGAAGCGCAGCTCGCCGCCCTCGGCCTTCTTGTCGACGCCCATCAGCTCGAGCCAGCGCGCCTCGCCGATCGCGCGCGGCGCGAGCACCGGCAGCCCGGCGCGCGCAACCAGCCGCCGCAGGCGCTCGACGAAGGCGGCCGGTACCAGCCCGAGCCGCGCCGAGAGGTCGGCGGCCATCACCATGCCGCAGCCGACGGCCTCGCCGTGCAGCCAGCGGCCGTAGCCCAGCGCGGCCTCGATCGCGTGGCCGAAGGTGTGGCCGAAGTTGAGGATCGCGCGCAGCCCGCCCTCGCGCTCGTCGGCGCCGACGACCGCGGCCTTGAGCTCGCACGAGCGGCGCACCGCATGCGCCAGCGCCGCCGGCTCGCGCGCGAGCAGCGCGTCGAGACGGGCCTCGACCCAGTCGAGGAAGGCGGCGTCGGCGATCGGGCCGTACTTGATGACCTCGGCCAGCCCGGCGGCGAGCTCGCGCGCCGGCAGCGTGGCCAGCACCGAGAGGTCGGCCAGCACGCGCTGCGGCTGGTAGAACGCGCCGATCATGTTCTTGCCGCGCGGGTGGTTGATCGCGGTCTTGCCGCCGACCGACGAATCGACCTGCGCCAGCAGCGTCGTGGGCACCTGCACGAAGGGCACGCCGCGCATGTAGCAGGCGGCGGCGAAGCCGGTGATGTCGCCGACCACGCCGCCGCCGAGCGCCCACAGCGTCGTGCGGCGGTCGCAGCCGGTGGCCAGCAGGCGGTCGAAGATCAGGTCCAGCGAGGCCCAGTCCTTGTGCTGCTCGCCCTCGGTCAGGTCGAGGTGCAGCACCTGCGGGTACAGCGGCGCCAGCCGGGCGTGCAGCCGGGCCCCGTGCAGCGCCGCCACCGTCGGGTTGCTGACGACCAGCGCCGCCTGCGCCCGCGGCAGCCCGGCGTACGCCGCCGGGTCGTCGAGCACCGCCGGGCCGATCAGGATCTCGTAGCTGCGCTCGCCCAGCGCGATCGGCACGCGCACGGCTGCGCCGTGCGCGTGCTCGGGGTCTTCAGGGTGGGCAGGCATCGGCCCAAAGTGTAAGCCGCGCATCGCCGCCGGCCGCGCACGGACGCCTCAGCCGGCGGGCTGCACCGGGTTGATCGGCGAGGGCACGCGCGCCGGGTCGACCAGCCCGGCCAGCTCGAGCTGCGCGAGGACCATCTGGGCCAGCGCGGCGACCGAGGGCCGCCCGGTGTCGAAGATGTAGTGCGCGCAGCGGCGGTAGAGCGGGTCGCGCTCGCGCCAGAGCTGGCGCAGCCGCGCCTGCGGGTCGGGCCCCTGCAGCAGCGGGCGCTGGCTGTCGTGGCGCAGCCGCCGCATCAGCTCCTCGGGCGTCGCGCGCAGGTAGACCACCGTCGTGCGCTGGCGCAGCAGGCGCCGGTTGGCCTCGCGCAGCACGGCGCCGCCGCCGGTGGCCAGCACCAGCGGCCCGCCGCGGGTGAGGACCTCGATGGCCTCCTGCTCGAGGTCGCGAAACGCCGCCTCGCCGTGGCGGGCGAAGAACTCGCGCACCGGGCAGCCGACCGCCGCCTCGATCTCGCGGTCGGTGTCGCGCAGCGGCAGGTCGAGCATGCGCGCGAGCTGCCGGCCGACGGTCGACTTGCCGCCGCCGGGCATGCCGACGAGGCTGATCAGGAGCGCGGCATCGCGGGGTCGGTCCAAGGCAGGCTCGGCAAGGCGCGGCCTCCCCGGCCGCGGGCCGCACAGTGTAGCGAGCCCGCCGCAGGCCCGGCCGCCGCCGCAGCCGAGCCGCCGCCGAGCCGCCGCCGAGCCGTGCGCGCCTCAGCGCGCGGCGGTCATGCGCTCGGCGATGACCTTGGGCGTGATGAAGACCAGCAGCTCGGTGCGCGCCGAGCGCCGCTCGGTGTTGCGAAACAGCGCGCCGAGCACCGGCATGTCGCCGAGCACCGGCACGCGGTTGATGTCGGTGCGCTCTTCCTGCGTGAAGATGCCGCCGATCACGACCGTGCCGCCGTTCTCGACCAGCACCTGGGTGCGCACGCGCTTGGTGTTGATCGCCGGTCCGGCGGGGGTGGGCAGGCCGCGGCTGTCCTTGGCCACGTGCACGTCGAGGATGACATCGCCCTCGGGCGTGATCTGCGGCGTCACTTCGAGCCGCAGGCTGGCCCGCTTGAACTCGACCGCAGTCGCCCCCGACGCGGTGGCGGCCTGGAACGGGATCTCCTCGCCCTGCTCGATCTCGGCGCGGACCTGGTCGGCCGTGATCACCCGCGGGCTCGAGACGATCTTGCCGCGGCCGTCGGCCTCGAGCGCCGACAGCTCGAGGTTGAGGAAGCGGTTCATCGACGCGCTGAACAGCGACAGCGCGAAGGTCGCCGGGCCGACCCCGCCCAGCGCGGGCGCCGGCAGGCTGACGAACTGCGTATTGTTGAACGGCACCTGCGGCGCCTGGTTGGTCTGGAAGCCGATCGCGTTCATGTTGCCGCCGGGCAGCACGAACATGTCGTTGCCCAGGTTGATGCCGGGGACGCCGCCGCGCACGCCGGCGAGGTCGGTGGCGCCCAGGCGCACGCCCAGCGAGCGGCCGAAGCGGTCGTCGGCCTCGACGATGCGGGCCTCGATCTGCACCTGCCGCACCGCGATGTCGATGCGCGCGATCAGCGCCTGCACCTCCTCGAGCTTGGCCGGGATGTCGGTGACGAAGAGCTGGTTGGTGCGCGCATCGAACATCACGCTGCCGCGCGGGCTCAGGATGCGCCCGGCGTCGCCGGCGCCGCCACCGCCGGCCGCAGCAGCCCGCCCGCCCGCCGGCGCGCGGCCGCCGGCAGCGCCGCCGCCGCCGCCGCCGGCCATCGTCTGGCCGGTCAGGCTGCGCGCGATCTCCTCGGCGCGCGTGAAGTTGAGCTGGAACGACTGCGTGCGCACCGGCTCGAGGTCGGAGATCTTGCGCCGCGCCTCGAGCTCGACCTGTTCGCGCGCGAGCAGCTCCTCGCGCGGCGCGACCCAGATCACGTTGCCGTTGCGCCGCAGGCCCAGGCCCTTGGCCTGCATGATGATGTCGAGCGCCTGGTCCCAGGGCACGTCCTTGAGCCGCAGCGTGACGCTGCCGGTCACGGTGTCGCTGGTGACGATGTTGAAGTTGGTGAAGTCGGCGATGACCTGCAGCAGCGCCCGGACCTCGATGTTCTGGAAGTTCAGGCTGAGCTTCTCGCCGGTGAAGCCCGGGCCCTGGGTGAGGCGGTTGGGGTCGACCGCCACCGGCCGCACCTCGAGCACGAACTGGCGGTCGGTCTGGTACGCGCTGTGCTCCCAGCTGCCGCGCGGCTGCACGACCATGCGCACGCGGTCGCCGACCTGGGTCGTGGTGACCATCTGCACCGGGGTGCCGAAGTCGCTGACGTCGAGCCGGCGGCGCAGGCGTTCGGGCACGCTGGTGCGCGCAAACTCGAGCACCACGTTCTGGCCCTGCTGGCGGATGTCGACCCCGACCTGGTCGCTGGGCAGCTCGACGACGACGCGGCCGACGCCGTCGGGGCCGCGGCGGAAGTCGATCTCGCGCAGCGCCTGCACCTCGGCGTTGCCGGCCGGCGCGAAGGCCGCCGGCGGGGCCGCGGTGGCCGCCGCCGCCGTCGGCGCCGGCGCGCCGCTGTCGACCACCAGCACCAGCGTGCGGCCTTCGAGCTGCGCGCGGTAGGTCGCCGGCTGGCGCAGGTTGAGCACCAGCCGCGTGCGGTCATCGCCCTGCGCGATGTTGAGCGAGCGCAGGTTGCCCTGGTTGATCTCGACGCTGCGCTGCCCGGTGGCGTTGCGCACGCCGGGCAGGTCGATCGCGACGCGCGGCGGCGCCTGCACGACGAAGCCCGCCGGCAGCGCCGTCAGCGGCTCGCTGAGCTCGATGCGCACGACATCGGCGCCGGCCTGCTGGCTGCTGCTGACCGACTGGATCAGCACCTGTGCCCAAGCCCCCAGCGGGGTCAGCGCCAGCAGTGCCAGCGCCATACCCCAAGCCCGTCCATTGATCGCCATGCGACTCTCCCGCTCGGTCCCAACTGTGTCTGTGTGCGGCGCACTCATCGGTGCGCCCCGCGGCCGGCGGCCGCGCTCGCCTGGCGGGCCAGCGCCCCTACGGGCGGCCGCTCGGGGCTCATCTCGCCCCCTGCTGCAGGTGCAGCGTCACCGGGCGCTCGATCCACTCCCCGGCGGCGTCCTGGACGATCTCGCGCAGCCGGATCTCGGTCTCGGTGATGGCCAGGATGCGGCCGAAGTTCTGCCCGACATGGTCGCCGACGGCGACCTGGTAGAGCAGGTTGTCGACGCGCAGCAGCGCATGCGGCCGGCCCTGCCGGCTGAGGCTGCCGACCATCGCCACGCTGTCGAGCGGAAACTCCTCGAGCGGCTCCTTGCGCCGGTTGAGCTCGGCGGCCAGCACCGCGCTGGCCTGCCGCGCCTCCTGGCGCTGGGCCCCGGCGAGCTTCTGCGCGCTGAACGGGTCGACCAGCTCGAGCGCGGTGTAGGCCTCGGGCTCGAAGCGCTTGGGCGGCTGCAGCGGCGAGACGCCGGGGCGGACCTCGCGCTGCTGCTGCGCGACCCACTCGGCCAGATCGACGCGCTCGCCGGCGCAGCCGGCCAGCAGCGCGGCAGCGACGGCAGCCAGCGCCAGCCACGCCGGCCGCCGGCCGGCGGTCGGCGTCGTTGCCGTCCTCATCGCCGGCCTCCTGCCCGGCGAGCCTCTTCGGCGGCCGCCCGGCGCTGCTCGGCGATCTCGGCCGCATCGAGGTAGCGGTAGGTGCGCGCGGTGGCCTCCATCGTCAGCAGGCCGCTGCCGGCGGCCGCCGCATCGCGCGCGCCCGGCCCGCTCGGCACCGTGATGACCAGGTTGTGCAGCGTGACGATGCGCGAGAGGTTGGCGACGTCGGCGGTGAAGGCGCCGAAGTCGTGGAAGCGGCCGCTGACGCGCAGCGCGATCGGCAGCTCGGCGTAGTAGTCGCGCACGACCACCTGCCCCGGGCGGAACAGCTCGAACTGCAGGCCGCGGCCGATGCCGGCCTGGTTGATGTCCGACAGCAGCGCGTCCATCTCGGCGCGCCCGGGCAGTTGCCGCTCGAGCTGCGTGACGTACTCCTCGACCTGCAGCTTCTGCTTGCGCAGCTCCTCGAGGTTGGCGGCCTGCGTCAGCTTGCTGCGGAAGTCCTGCTTGAGCGCCGGCTCGCGCCCGCGCTCGCTCTGCAGCGTCGCGGCGGCGTCGGCCACCAGCAGGAACCAGCCCAGCGCGACCACCACCGCGGCGACGAAGACCAGGGCCGCGGCGCGCGGCAGCGGCGGCCACTGGCCGCTGCGGTTGGGGTCAAGCCCGCGGAACTGCGCCGCGGCCTCGGCGGCCAGCCGGCCGAGGTCGATCTCGTATTTCTTGGCCTGGGTCGTCATGGGGCCGCCCTCAGGAGGCTGCCGCGCGTGCGGCGGGGGCTGCGGGGGCGGCCGGCGGGCCCGAGGCCGGGCGCGGCGCCGCGGCCTCGGAGGGCGGCTGCACCGGCCGCAGCGACACCCGCAGCGAGAACTCGAACAGCCGGCGCGGCCCCTCGCGCGCGGCCTCGCGCGCGCTGGGCGCCTGCGCACCGGCGACCCTGATCTCGACCAGCTCGGGCCGCTCGAGCCAGGGCGACTGGTGCTGCACGTTGCGCAGGAACTCCGAGACCCGCTCGTTGCTCTGCGCGAGGCCGGTGATCGCGACCACCGAGTCGGTCTGGCGGATCGAGCTCAGGTGCACGCCCTCGGGCGTCTGGCGGGCGATCTCGTTGAGCAGGTACACGGGCACGTTGCGGTTGATCTGCAGGTCTTCGACCGCGCGCTGGCGGGCCTTGAGGCCGTCGATCTCGGCGCGCAGGTTGGCGATGTCGCGGATCTGGCCCTCGAGCTTGCGGATCTCGGCGCCCAGGAATGCGTTGCGCTGCTGCTGGGCCGAGGTCATCTGCTGCAGCACGAACCACCAGCCGCCGACCGCCACCAGCCCGGCCAGCGCCGCGGCGACCAGCGAAGCGTAGAACAGTTGCTGCCGGTGCCGGCGCTTGGCCTGCCGGTGCGGGAGCAGGTTGATGAGGATCACTGCATGAACCTCCGCATCGCAAGCCCGCAGGCTGTCAGGTACGACGAGGCCTCGCGCCGCACGCGGCTGTCGCGCACGGCCGGGCCCAGCGCCATCGCCTCGAACGGGTTGACGACCTGCGCGGCGAAGCCGGTCAGCTCGGTCACGCGCTCGCGCAGGCCCGGCAGCGTCGCGGTGCCGCCGGCCAGCAGGATGTAGTGCACCTTGTGGTGCGGCGTGCTGGTGAAGAAATACTGCAGCGCCCGCCCGATCTCCTGCGACAGCGTGTCGACGTAGGGCTCGAGCACCGCCTGCGCGTAGTCCTCGGGCAGGTCGGCGGCGACCTTCTTGGTCTCGGCCTCCTCGAACGAGAAGCCGTACTGGCGCGAGATCAGGTGCGTCAGCTGCGCGCCACCGAAGGCCTGGTCGCGGTCGTAGAGCAGCTCGCCCGCGCGCAGCACCTTCAGGCTGGTCGTCTCGGCGCCGATCTCGAACAGCGCGACCAGCGCATCGCGCCCGGCGCCGGGCAGCTGCTCGACGAGCCGGCCAACCGCCATTCGCGCGGCGTGCGACTCGATGTCGAGGATCACCGGCTGCAGCCCCGCGGCCTCGGCCAGGCCCTGGCGGTCCTGCACCTTCTCCTTGCGCGAGGCGGCGATCAGCACGTCGACGTCGCCCACCGAGCTGGCGCTGGGCCCGAGCACGCAGAAGTCGAGGCTGACCTCGTCGAGCGCGAACGGGATGTACTGGTTGGCCTCGGCCTCGACCTGCAGCTCGAGTTCGTCCTCGCGCAGGCCCTCGGGCAGCACGATCTTCTTGGTGATCACCGCCGACTGCGGGATCGCCAGCGCGACCTTGCGCGTGCGGGTGCCGCTCTTGGCAACGACGCGGCGCAGGGCCTCGGCGACTTCGTCGAACTTCTCGACCTGGCCGTCGACGATCCAGCCCTTGCCCAGCGGCTCGGAGGCGAAGCGCTCGAGCACCCAGGCCTCGTCGGCGCCACGGCCGAGCTCGACCAGCTTGACGCTCGACGAGCTGATGTCCAGCCCGATCATCGGCGGATGCTTGCGCCCGAGCAGCGCGTCGACAAGACTCACGTCCGGTTCTCCCAACGAAGGGCCAGGGCCTGGGGCCGCGACCCGCAACCGGCACCTTGCGCCACGCCCCGCGGGGCGCAGCACCGGCCGGCAGTCCTCTGCTGATGCTTCGATTCGATGCTAGCAGCAATGGCTGCGCGCAAACCACGAAAAGACGGCCTCGATACGCGCATCTCGTCACGCGCCGCGCCGGGGCGTCGCGCCGGCGCCGGCGCCGGCGCTGCTGCTGTGCAGCCGGGCTGCAATCCAGGATAATCACAGCCCTGCCTGCCGCAGGGCGAGCCGCCAGCGCTGCGGCCACCTCCACCGGGCCGCGCCATGGGCCGGCCGGCATTTACACCCCGTTGCTTGCCGTAAATGCGCCGCACGATGCACTGGCTGCTCAAGTCCCTGGCCTGGGCCGCCGGCCTCGCGGTGGCCGGCGCGCTCGCGGCGCTGGCGCTGGTGGCCATCGGGCTGATGTTCGCGTACCCGAACCTGCCGGCCATCGACAGCCTGGTCGACTACCGCCCCAAGCAGCCGCTGCGCGTGTACTCGTCCGACGGCGTGCTGCTGGCCGAGTTCGGCGAGGAGCGGCGCCACTTCACCCGCCTGCACGACTTCCCGCTCGTGCTGCGCCAGGCCGTGCTGGCCATCGAGGACGCGCGCTTCTTCGAGCACGAGGGCGTCGACCCGATCGGGCTGGCGCGCGCGGCGCTGGCCAACCTGACCGACCCCGGCAGCCAGGGCGGCTCGACGATCACGATGCAGGTCGCGCGCAACTTCTACCTGTCGTCCGAGAGGACCCTCACGCGCAAGATCTACGAGATCCTGCTCGCGCTGAAGATCGAGACCCACCTCACGAAGGACGAGATCCTCGAGGTGTACATGAACCAGATCTTCCTCGGCCACCGCGCGCACGGTTTTGCCGCCGCGGCCCGCACCTACTTCGGCAAGCCGGTGGCCGCGCTGACGCTGGCCGAGGCCGCGATGCTCGCCGGGCTGCCGCAGGCGCCCTCGGCGTTCAACCCGTTCACCAACCTGCAGCGGGCCACCGCGCGCCAGCGCCAGGTGCTCGACCGCATGCTCGACGTCGGCTTCATCGACGCCGAGCAGCATGCCGCCGCGCGCGCCGAGGTGCTGCGCTTGCGCCGCCCGAGCGAGACCCGGGTGCACGCCGAGCACGCCGCCGAGACCGCGCGCCAGATGATCTACGCCAAGTTCGGCGACGAGACCTACGCGCGCGGCCTGCGCGTCGAGCTGACGCTGGACTCGCGCGAGCAGGCCGCGGCCGTGCGCGCCGTGCGCCAGGGCCTGATGGCGCTCGAGCGGCGCCAGCATTTCCGCGGCCCCGAGGGCCATGTCGAGCTGCCCGCCGACCCCGCCGCGCTCGACCTGCGCATCGCCCAGGCCCTGGCCGAGCACCCCGACAACGGCGAGCTGCGCGCCGTCGTCGTGCTCGAGGCCGGGCCGCGGCGCGTCGTCGCCGCGCTGCAGTCGGGGCAGGCGATCACCGTCAGCGGCGCCGGCCTGCGCCCGGTCGCCTCCGGGCTGGCCGAGCAGGCGCCGCCCAACCGGCGCATCCGCCGCGGCTCGGTGCTGCGCGCGCTCCAGCTCGCCGGCGGCGCGTGGACGCTCACGCAACTGCCGCAGGTCGAGGCCGCCTTCGTCGCGCTCGACCCGCGCACCGGCGAGGTGCGCGCGATGGTCGGCGGCTTCGACTTCCGGCGCAGCGCCTTCAACCGCGTCACGCAGGGCTGGCGCCAGCCCGGCTCGGCGTTCAAGCCCTTCATCTTCTCGGCCGCCTTCGAGCATGGCGTGATGCCGGCCACCCTGGTCAACGATGCGCCGCTGTTCTTCGACGCCGCGACCACCGGCAGCCGGCCCTGGGCGCCGCGCAACTACGACGGCGAGTTCCAGGGCCCGATGACCGTGCGCACCGCGATGGCCAGGTCGCGCAACCTGCCGGCGGTCGGCCTGCTGCAGGCCGTGGGCCCGCAGACCGCGCAGGACTGGCTCACCCGCTTCGGCTTCGACACCGCGCGCCACCCGCCCTTCCTGACGATGGCGCTGGGCGCGGGCAGCGTGACGCCGCTGCAGATGGCCAGCGCCTACGCGGTGTTCGCCAACGGCGGCCACCTGCTGGCGCCGACGTTGATCAGCCGCGTCAGCGACGCCGAGGGCCGCGTGCTGTTCCAGGCCCGCCCGCCGGTGCTCGACGACCGCACCCGCACGCTGGACCCGCGCAACGCCTTCCTGATGGCCGAGCTCCTGCGCGAGGTCACGCGCAGCGGCACCGGCGCGCGCGCCCAGGCCACGCTGCAGCGGCCCGACCTCTACGGCAAGACCGGTACCACCAACGACGCGCTCGACGCCTGGTTTGCCGGCTGGCAGCCGACCCGCCTCGCGGTGGCCTGGGTCGGCCACGACAACCCGCGCCCGCTGGGCTCGCGCGAGACCGGCGGCGGCCTCGCGCTGCCGATCTGGATCGACTACATGTCGCACGCGCTCAAGGGCGTGCCGGTGCAGGAGCACACCGCGCCCGAGGGCGTCGCGCGCGCCGAGGGCGACTGGGCCTACGCCGAGTTTGCCGGGGGCAACGGCATCCGCGCGATCGGGCTCGAGGACGGCGTGCCGCAAGCCCCGACCGAAGAAGAGCGCAGCGGCATCCTCAACCTGTTCAGGCGCTGATCAGGCGCTGTTCAGACGCTGATCGCCAGCGGCCGGCCGGCGTACTCGCTCGCGCAGCGCGCGAGCAGGGCGTGGAACTCCTCGCCGCCGCGCTCGACCCAGGCCCCGTCGAGGTAGCGGAAGTGCCAGCCCTGGCGCGCGGCCAGCCAGATCTCGTGCAGCGGCGGCTGGGTGTTGACGACGATGCGCCGCCCGCCGGGGAAGACCAGCTCGAGCAGGCCGCCGGTGCGCTGGGTGTCGACGTCGACGCCCTCGTCCTGCAGCCAGCGGTCGGCGGCGGCCTCGACCGCGGCCAGCACGGCGCTGCTCAGGCGGTGGTACTCGGCATCGGTCAGCGGGGTGACGGCGGGGGCGGTGCTCATGGTCGATATCATGACCGATAAAATGCGTGCGATGACGCCAGCGCTCTGCCGCAGTGTAGCGACGCCCCGCCCGACCCTGCGCGCGACCCCGCTGCTGCTGGCCGCGGCGCTGGCCCTGCTCGCCGGCTGCGGCCAGAAGGGCGACCTCTACCTGCCGCCGCCGCCGCGCGCGGCCGCGCCCCCGGCTGCACCCGCACCCGCCGCCACCCCCGCGCCACCGGCTGCGCCCACCACACCCGCGGCCGCGCCGGCGCCCGCTGCCGCCCGGTGAGCCTGCCCGGCGCCCCCTGGCTGCAGCGCCGCGGCCGCTCGCTCTGGCTCGACGGCGTCGAGCTCGAGGCCCTCGCGCGCGCCCACGGCACCCCGCTGTACGTCTACTCGCGCGGCGCGATCGAGGCCGCCGTCGCCGCCTACGCGCAGGCCCTGGCCGGCCACCCGCACCTGCTGTGCTACGCGGTCAAGGCCAACCCCAACCTGGCCGTGCTGCAGGTCCTCGCGCGCGCCGGCTGCGGCTTCGACATCGTCTCGGTCGGCGAGCTCGAGCGCGTGCTCGCCGCCGGCGCCACGGCCGCGCAGGTCGTCTTCTCGGGCGTCGGCAAGACCCGCGCCGAGATGGCGCGCGCGCTCGAAGCCGGCGTGGGCGGCTTCAACGTCGAGAGCCTGGCCGAGCTCGAGCGGCTCGACGAAGTCGCCCGCGCCCACGGCCGGCGCGCGCCGGTCAGCCTGCGCGTCAACCCCGACGTCGACGCCCGCACCCACCCCTACATCGCCACCGGCCTGCGCGACAACAAGTTCGGCATCGCCCACGCGCAGGCGCTGGCCGCCTACCGCCACGCCGCCGCGCTGCCCGGGCTGGCGGTGCAGGGCGTGGCCTGCCACATCGGCTCGCAGATCACCGAGCTCGGCCCCTACCTGGCCGCGCTCGACCGCGTGCTCGACCTCGTCGAGGCGGTCGAGGCCGAGGGCCTCGCGCTGCCCCGGCTCGACCTCGGCGGCGGCCTGGGCATCACCTACGGCGACGAGACCCCGCCGGCGCCGCAGGCCCTGGTGCGCGCCCTGCTCGCGCGGCTGGCCGCGCGCGGCCACGGCGGGCGCGAGCTGCTGCTCGAGCCCGGCCGCTCGCTGGTCGGCAACGCCGGCGTGCTGCTGACCGAGGTGCTCTACCTCAAGCCCGGCGCGGCGCGCAACTTCTGCATCGTCGACGCCGGCATGAACGACCTGCTGCGCCCGGCGATCTACGGCGCCTGGATGGCCATCGAGCCCTGCACGCAGCGCGCCGCGCCGGCGCAGACCTGGGACATCGTCGGCCCGGTCTGCGAGTCGGGCGACTGGCTCGGCCGCGAGCGCGCGCTGGCCGTGGCCAGCGGCGACATCCTCGCCGTGCTCTCGGCCGGCGCCTACGCGATGAGCATGGCCGGCAACTACAACAGCCGCCCGCGCCCGGCCGAAGTCCTGGTCGACGCCGGCCGCGCCGACCTCGTGCGCGCGCGCGAGCCGCTGGCCGCGCTGTGGGCGGGCGAGCGGCTGCTGGCCGGGTGACCCTGGATCCGGCAGTTGGCCGGGCCCGAGCGGGCCGTCATCGCAGCGCGCTGGCAAGGCGCGAACCGCAGCCATGGCCAGTGTCATTGCGAGGATGAGCAAGGCCGCCAGCGCGGTGCGAGGGCGGCTCGGGTCGGGTGCGCAGCGCGCTGGTAGAGCCACGGACCTGGCCAGATCTGCAGGCATGACCAGACCTTGCACGCGGCGGCAAGCGGTCAACTGCCGGATCCAGGGTGACGGCCCGGCTGCCCGTCTGAGGGCTCGCCCGGCTCGAGCAGCGCGGCCCGCGCCGGCAGGCGGGCGAGCGCCCGCTCGAGGTGGTCGAGCGCCGCGCACAGTTGCGGCACGAACGCGCGCGCCGCCTCCAGGTTGGCGGCCAGTTCGCGCCGGTCTTCGACGTACTCGTGGACCAGCCGGTTGCGCAGCTTGCGCGCCGCCAGGAAGGCATCGGCCGAGGCGATCAAGCCCAGCCGCTCGACGCGGTCGAGCATGTCGATGACCGGGCGCGGCGCCTCGCCGGCCAGCGCAAGGTACGCCGGCAGCAGCTTGTCGGTCAGCGCGTCCTGCAGCCGGCCGAAGCGCGCGGCGAAGGCGTCGAGCCGCTCGGCCAGGTCGTCGTCGCCGTCGAGCGCCGCCAGCCGCTCGGCGCTGAGCGGGGCGGCGAACAGCCGCGCCGTCACGCGCCCCAGGCCGGCAGCCTCCTTGCGGCCCAGCAGCAGCATCCGCTGCACCGCCGCCAGCGGCGTCGCCGCTGCCGTGCTCACAGCAGCCGGCCCTCGCGCAAGGCCAGCTCGTGGACCGGCTGGCGCGGCGTCTGGGGGCCGACGACCAGCACGTCGACCGCGCGGCCGTCGAGCGCGCGCAGCAGCCGGACCTGGAGCTGCCGCTGCAGCGCCGGCACATCGGCCGGCTCGTCGGCCAGCTCGACCAGCAGGTCGACATCGCCACCGCGCAGCGCGTCGTCCAGGCGCGAGCCGAACAGCCGCACCCGCGCCTGCGGCCCGCAGGCCTGGGCGACCGCCTGCACGACGGCCTGGCGCTGTGCTTCGCTGAGCCTCATCGGTCCGGCCTGATCGGTCCCGCCTGGTTGCGACGGCCCATTATCGGCGCGGCCGACCGCCGCCCGGGCCGCTGGCCGCGGCCGATCCGGCGCGTGTACACCATCTGCTGACAATTGATAGTGTGTTGCCCCATGCCCACCAGGGTTGCCCTCGGCAGTCACTTCGAGGCTTTCCTGCGCGATCAGGTGCAGAGCGGTCGCTTCAACAACGCCAGCGTAGTCGTGCGCGCCGGCTTCGCGCCTGCTCGAGGAGAGTGAGCAGCGGCGGCAACTCGAGCTGGAAGCTCTGCGCGCCGAGATCGCGGCGGGTCGGGCCAGTGGCCCCGCCCGGCCGGCCGAGGAGGTGTTCGCTCGGCTGGAGGCCAGATACCGCACGGTGGCCAAAGGGCGCTGAAGAAGGGCGCTGATGCGTCTCTGGTGATCGCCCCGCTGGCCGAGCTGGACCTCGAAGCCCTCGGTGACTACATCGCACGGGACAACCCGCACGGCGCCCTTCATCGCGCAGTTGCGTGAGCAATGCGAGCGTATCGCTCGCCACCCGCAGGGCTGCCGCAGGCGGCCCGGCGCGAGAGCTGCTCTGCCGAAACGCGCGCGCCAATGAAAAAACCCACCGGGCCCGGGTGGGGCGCGGTGGGTCTGGCGTTCAGCCCCGCTGCCGGCGGCTGCCGGCGGCGGGGCGAGCGCTCAGCCGATCAGAACGTGTGGCGGACGCCGACGGCGATGGTCTGGACTTCGGCCAGGCCCAGGTCGCGGTTTTCGAAGCGGCCGTACAGCGCGGTGCGCTTGCTGAAGCTGTAGTCGACGCCCAGGCCCAGCACCGAGCGGTCGGCGCCGGTTCCCACCGTAGCGACCCCAGCCGCCGAATGAATGAGTGCGGCGGGACCCGTGAGCACCCGGTTCGTAGCGTCGTCTTCAGTCTTGGTGTACGCGGCGAGGAATGCCCACGGACCCATCGTGTGACGCACGCCCAGCGTCCAGCCGGTGATGTCGGCGCGCTCGGCACCGGAAACGTCGATCTGCTCCTGCAAGTAGCCGGCGCTGAACGCCGTGGCACCCATCGTGTAGCGGGCGCCCAGCATCCACAGCGTGCTTTCGACGCCGGTGTTGCCGGCTTCGGCTGGACCGGCGCCGATCAGGCTGGCTGCACCGGCCAAGTTGCGCGAAGCCTCCGTCTGCTGCAAGCTGAGCATCGCGGTGATCGGGCCCTGCGCGAAGACCAGGCCGGCGTCGATGACGCCAGGACGCACCGTCGTGGTCGGGGTGGTGTCCTCAGGCACGTACATCAGGCGGACCCGGATGCCGTTGAAGACCGGCGACTGGTACTCGATCGCGTTGTTGAAGCGAGTCGGCGTGGCAACACCGACGTAGCGGGTCACCACGCCCGCGGCACCCCAGCCGCTGCCCAGGTTGGTGCCCAACGGGTTGACGATCAACCAGTTCTGCAGGAAGGCGCTGTTGAGGCGGCCCAGGCGGACTTCACCGAAGTTGCCGGTCAGGCCGAGGAAGTTGTTACCGCCAGTCGATAGGGTGCCGCCAGTAACGAAATCAGGGTTCGTCTCGATCTGGAAGATGCCGCGCAGGCCGCCGCCGATGTCTTCGCTGCCGCGGATGAAGAGCGCGGTGGTCGCCGAGCCGTTCTGCGAGACGCGCTGCTGGTCGTGAGCCTGCTCAGTCGGGGTGCCGCCGGAAACGTCGTAAATGGCGTACCCCAAGTCGACCGTGCCCGTGATCGTGACTGCCGACTGCGCGAAGGCCGCACCGGCGACGGTGGCCGCGGCCAGGGCGATGAGGGACTTCTTCATCATTTAGCTTTCTCCTGAGAGAGTGGACGGGGCGTAGCCCGTTCCGAGGTAACGAGGCCCGCGGCGCGCGCGCCTTGGGTTCGATCGAAGCAACCTCCGCATCGGGGAAGTCCGGCGTATTGAACCAGAGGGCTGCACGGCTTGGCTAGCGTACAAGCGCGAACAGTGCCGCCGGCGTTGCTTGCGCGCAACGCCGGCGCCGCGGCCGGCTTGGGCTATGCTGGTGTGATGGACCCCGCCGATGCCCGCCCCCTCAGCCGCAGCGACGCCCTGCTGAGCGCGCTCGACCACGGCCTGCGCACCGTCTTCGGCCGCACGCATGCGGCGCGGCCGCTGCCGCTGCCGGCCGGGCGCTGGGCAGCGCCGCCCGGGGAGGACGCAGCGGAGCCGGCGCTGTCGGCCGAGGAGCGCGCGCTCTCCGGCGCGCTGATGCGGGTCAACCATGTCGGCGAGGTCTGCGCGCAGGCGCTGTACCAGGCGCAGGCGGTGACCGCGCGCGAGCCCGCACTGCGCGCGCGCCTGCTGCGCTGCGCGCGCGAGGAGGGCGACCACCTGGCCTGGACGCAAGCGCGGCTCGACGCGCTGGGCGCGCGGCCGAGCCGGCTCAACCCGCTGTGGTACGCCGGCGCCTTCGCCCTCGGGCTGGCCGCCGGCCGGCTGGGCGAGCGCGCGAGCCTGGGCTTCGTCGTCGAGACCGAGCGCCAGGTCGAGCAGCACCTGGCCGGCCACCTGCAGCGGCTGCCGGCGGCCGACCTCGCCTCGCGCGCGGTCGTCGAGCAGATGCAGGCCGACGAAGCCCGCCACGCCGCCGAGGCCGAGAACGCCGGCGGCCTGCCGCTGCCGCTGCCGCTGCGGCTGGCGATGCGCGCCGCGGCCAAGGTCATGACGCTGACCGCGCACCGGATCTGAGCACCCGGCCCGGGGCACTGCCGGCAGTGGGCGGCGGCTGGCGGCCGCAGCGAAGTCAAGGCGGAGCGACGGGCGCAGCCCGGCGCGGGGGACATGAGCGGAGGCAGCCAGCCGTCGGCCGCGGCGGCGCAGGGCTGCGCAGCCACCCCGGAAGTTCAGAGCGCAGCCTTGGACACCCGCGGGAACGCGCCGGGGTTGCGGATGGACTCGACGGCGAGATCGACGTCGAGCTGCGGCCAGTACAGGTGATCGGCCGTCGGCCGCTGCACGTCGCAGAGCTGCTCGATCGTGGCCTGCTTGAACCACGGGAATTCGCCGAAGGGCACGCTCAACTCCTCGTCCCCCAGCAGCAGCCAGAACCCGTGTCTGGACACGTGGGTGACTTCAGCTTCCGAAGTGACGGACCCAGGCATCTTGGATTTCCTCGAGATGGGCTTCGACGACGGCCTGCGCCAGCCTGAGCTGAGCTTGCGAGAGACCGACGCAGGCGGCCAAGTGTACGTCCGGGGTCAGCCAGAACTTCGCTTCGCCGTCCGGGTGGGCGACGTGAACGTGAACCCGCGTCTCTTCCCGCGAGAAGAAGAACAAGCGGAACTGGCCGTCGCGAACGATCGTCGGCGCCATGCCTGCATGGTAGCCGGGTGAGTCACCCCCGGCCGAGGCCCGACGACGGTGACCGGCCGCGGCTTTTGCGCAGCCTCAGCGAAGCAGTCCGACCCAACGCGGCGACAGATTCATGTCCACCAGCAGCTTCATGCGCTGGCGATCTGAACCTCGCATTCCTGCGCGCGCCAGGCGGCATAGCGCAGCGCCTCCAGGATGTCTTCGCGTTCGAGGTAGGGGTAGTCGGCCAGTACCTCGTCGACGCTGCGTCCGGCACCGATCTGGCCCACCACCATGCCGACGGTGACGCGCAGCCCACGGATGCAGGGCTTGCCGCCCATGACTTCGGGCTGCTGCGTGATGCGATCAAGTGGCACCATGACCTCGGCAGTATGTGGGTGATCGGGTGAGTGTGGGCGACCAGGAGAAACCCCCTCGGAACACGCTATCCAGGCGCACCGATTGTCGCAGCCAGCGAGCCCACCCTCGCTGCGGCAGGTCAGGCGGCCGCCGGCGCTGGCGGCGCCGGCGGCGCGGCCTCGTCGACGAGTTCGAAGCTGGTCTCGATCGCCGCGGTCCGGCCGAGCATCGCGGTGGCCGAGCAGTATTTCTCGTGCGACAGCGCGATCGCCCGCTGCACCGCCGCGGCCGACAGCGCGCGGCCGCGAACGACGAAGTGCAGCGCGAGCCGGGTGTAGACCTTGGGGTCGGTCTCGGCGCGCTCGGCGTGAGCGCGCACTTCGCAGCCGCGAACGTCGTGGCGGCCGCGGCGCAGGATCAGCACGACGTCGTACGCGGTGCAGGCGCCGGCGCCGGCGAGCAGGGTCTCGAGCGGCCGCGGCGCGAGGTTGCGGCCGCCGCCGTCGGGCGCGCCGTCCATCGCCAGCAGGTGGCCGCTGCCGGTCTCGGCGACGAAGGCCATGCCGCGCTCGGGCAGCCACTGGACGGTGCATTGCATGGGTAGTGTCTCCTTGCGGTGGGTGCCGCGGCCCCGCGCCGCGGGCGAGCCCCGGCAGCGGGCCAGCCGAGCGCTGCCGGCTGGTGATTGTGCACGCCGGGCCAGGCTCGCAGCAGCGCTGGGGGCAGCCCCCCCCAATTTGTAGGCGCAGGGTTATTGCGGCGCAGCAAAAGCCGCGCTAGACTGCGAACCAAGCAGGTCATCCGGGTTTACCCTTGGGAACCCGCCGGCAGCGGTTCGAAGCAATCGTCGGCGCGTGCCAGCGGCCTGCACCGTTTGTCTCCTCCACCTCCCAACGGTGGTTAGGGCCCGGGGCGCAAGCCTCGGGCCCGTTTTTCTGGGCGCGCAGGCCGCGCCCAGCGGCTGACCCTCGCCGCGGCGCGGCTATCATCGCCGCCCCATGCCGCGCCGCCCTGCCGCCCCGCCGCCCGCCCCGCCCCCGCCGCCCGCTCACACGCTCGCTGCCAGGCGCCAGCGCCGCCTGCAGGCGGCCACCGGCGAGGGCTTCCTGCGCCGGGTGCTGACGGCCAAGGTCTACGACGTCGCCGTCGAGACCGCGCTCGAGCCGGCGCGCGCGCTGTCGCAGCGGCTGGGCAACCGCGTGCTGCTCAAGCGCGAGGACCAGCAGCCGGTGTTCAGCTTCAAGCTGCGCGGCGCCTACAACAAGATGGCGCATCTGACCGCCGAGCAGCTCGCGCGCGGCGTGATCTGCGCGTCGGCGGGCAACCACGCGCAGGGCGTCGCGCTGGCCGCGCGCAAGCTGGGCTGCCAGGCCCAGATCGTGATGCCGGTGACCACGCCGCGGCTCAAGGTCGACGCCGTGCGCGCGCTCGGCGCGCAGGTGCTGCTGCACGGCGAGAGCTTTTCCGAGGCCCACGCGCACGCGCTCGAAGTCGAGCAGTCGCGCGGGCTGTGCTTCGTGCACCCCTTCGACGACCCCGACGTGATCGCCGGCCAGGGCACGATCGGCATGGAGATCCTGCGCCAGCACCCGGGGCCGATCGACGCGGTCTTCGTGGCCATCGGCGGCGGCGGGCTGATCGCCGGCGTCGCCGGCTACATCAAGGCCGTGCGGCCCGAGGTGCGCGTGATCGGCGTGCAGATGCGCGACTCCGACGCCATGCTGCGCTCGGTGCGCGCGGGCAAGCGGGTGCGGCTGCACGAGGTCGGGCTGTTTGCCGACGGCACCGCGGTCAAGATGGTCGGCGAGCACACCTTCCGCATGGCGCGCGCGCTGGTCGACGACTATGTCGTCGTCGACACCGACGCGGTCTGCGCGGCGATCAAGGACGTCTTCGAGGACACCCGCAGCATCATGGAGCCCGCCGGCGCGCTCGGCGTGGCGGCGATCAAGCAGTATGTCGAGGACAGCGGCGCGCAGGGCCAGACGCTGGTGGCGATCACCTGCGGCGCGAACATGAACTTCGACCGCCTGCGCTTCGTCGCCGAGCGCGCCGAGGTCGGCGAGCAGCGCGAGGCGCTGTTCGCGGTCACGATCCCCGAGGAGCGCGGCTCGTTCAGGCGCTTCTGCGCGCTGGTCGGGCCGCGCGACGTGACCGAGTTCAACTACCGCATCAGCGACGAGCGGCTGGCCCATGTCTTCGTCGGCCTGAGCACGCAGCGCCGCGGCGAGGCCGCGCAGATCGCCGCGCACTTCGCGCAGCACGGCTTCGCGACGCTGGACCTGACCGCAGACGAGCTCGCCAAGCTGCACCTGCGCCACATGGTCGGCGGGCGCTCGCCGCTGGCGCGCGACGAGCGCCTGCTGCGCTTCGTATTCCCCGAGCGGCCGGGCGCGCTGATGCGGTTTCTGGGCGCGATGCAGCCGGAGTGGAATATCAGCCTGTTCCACTACCGCAACCAGGGCGCCGACTACGGCCGCATCCTGGTCGGCATGCAGGTGCCGCGCGGCGACCGGCGCGCGCTGCGCGAGTTCCTGGCCGCGCTCGACTACCCCTGCGTCGACGAGACCGACAACCCGGCGTACCGGCTGTTCCTGCGCTGAGACCGGCCGCGCCGAGGCCGGCGCCTACACTGGTGCGATGACCACCACCCCCCGCTCGCTGGTCGCGCCGACGTCGAACCCGGCGCTGCAGCGCGCGCTGCACGACAAGCTGCAGCGCCGCGCGGCGACCTGCGGCAGCTTCGGCGAGCTCGAGCCGCTGGCGCTGCGGCTGGGGCTGATCCAGCACACGCTCAAGCCGCGGCTGCGCGAGCCGCAGGTGCTGCTGTTCGCCGGCGACCACGGCCTGGCCGTCGACGGCGTGGTCGGCGACGGCCGCAGCACGCCCGAGCTGGTGCAGCAGGTGCTGCACGGCCAGTCGCCGCTGGCGGTGTTCGCGCGCGCGCAGGCGCTGGCGCTGACGGTGGTCGACGCCGGCGTCGCGCAGCCGCTGCCGGCGCACCCGCAACTGCAGGTGCGCAAGATCGCGCATGGCACGCGCAACGCCCGCGTGCAGGCGGCGATGAGCAGCGCGCAGGCGCACGCGGCGATCCGCGCCGGCATGGAGGCCGCCGAGGCGATGCCGGGCAACGTCGCGCTGGTCGCCGGGCTGGGCGCGGGCGCCGAAGTCAGCGCGGCGCTGGTCCTCGCCGGCCTGTCGGAGCGGCCGCTGCGCGAGCTGCTGGCCACCGGCGCCGGCATGTCGCCGCACGCGCTGGCGCAGCGGCTGCTGGTGGCGCAGGCGGCGCAGGCCCGCCACCGCGGCGTGAGCGAGCCGGTGGCGGTGCTGGCCGCCTACGGCGGCTTCGAGATCGCGACCATGGTCGGGCTGATGCTGGCCGCGGCGGCCAAGCGCCACCTGCTGCTGATCGACGGCCTGGCCGCCTGCGCGGCGCTGCGGGTGGCGCAGCGCATCGCCCCGGCGGTCAGCGACTACTGCGTGTTCTGCCGCAGCCACCGCGGCAGCAACCTGGACTGCGCGCTGGCGATATTCGGCGCCGGCGCGCTGCTCGAACTGGGCATGGACAGCCTCGACGGCACCGGCGCGACGCTGGCCTGGCCGCTGGTGCGCGCCGCCGCCGCGCTGCTGACCGAAGTCGCCGACGGCGAGGACCCCGGACCGTCGCAGCCGGGCGGGCTGGTCGAGGGGGTTTGAGGGCGGCGCCGTCGCGACCGCGTACCATTGCCGGCATGCCGCTCAAGCAGTCCAACCCGCACTTGAGATCCGCAGCCGCCCGCCAGGCAGCGCTGCGGAGGTCGGCTCAAACCTCCAGCGCCGTCGAAGGCATCCATTCGCCCTTCGCCAACGGTGGGCCGCCGGCAAGACCGGCGAGCGAGGCGGCCTTCATCGCGCACTGGAAGCGACGCGTCGCCTCGAGCGGGCGATGACACGCCCGAACATCGCCGCCAGCGGCGCGTAGTCGCGGCCCACCGCCGCATGGATGGCTTCGATGTAGGCGCGCCGGCCAGGGCCGGCCAAGGGCGCGAAGTCCAGCGGCGGCAAACCCGGCCTGCAAGGCCATCAACAGTGCCAGCAGCCGCGCAAGACGCCCGTTGCCTTCGCGAAACGGGTGGATCAGGATCAGCTCGGCGTGGACCTCCGCCAGCGCCGTCGCTGGCGGTCCAGTCATCACCCACCAGACAGGGCGTGCGGCGGGCCAGCGCCCCGTCTTCGAGTTCGCCCATCAGGCGCGGGATCAGCGGCGCATGAGCGAACTGGAACCCGCCCTTGCCGATGTTGACGCTGCGGTACTGGCCCGCCCAGTCGTAGATTGGCCCCAGCCACAGGCGGTGCAAGGCAGTGACGTCGGCAGCGCTGAAGCGATGCTTGGGGCCGTAGTGCTCGATCGCGGCGTCCTGCGCGATCAGCAGAGCCTGTGACTCAGCTTCGTTGATGTCGCGCACCCGCGTGATGCCAAGCCGGTTGCGCAGCACGCGGCCGTGCGAGCCAGGCTGGGTCTGCACCTCGACGCCTGTCGCCTGGTACTTCGCGGTCTGCACCCGAGTTCACCCGCGCAGGCTCAGTCCACCGGCGTGCTCGGGTCTTCGAGCGTGACGACGCCGGCGGGCAGTTGTGCCGGCAGCGACTCGGGCACGCGCGGCACGGGCATCGGCGGCGGCGTGGTCGGCCGGCCGAACCCGGCGGGTGCGCGCACGGGTGCAGCCGGCGCAGGCGCCGCGCCGCCCTGGGCTGCCGGCGGCGGCTCCTGCGGTAGCTCGAGTTCGATCTCGGCCGGGCCGCCGGCCGGGCCCAGCGTCGCCCCACGCCGGTGCACCGACTGCACGACGGTCTCGCCGACGACCACCGCGCCGACGCGCAGCGCGCGCGGCGGGCCTTCGTCGATGGCGATCAGCGCGATGCCCTGGCGCCCCGGCACGGTCTGCGGCGCGATGACGCCCAGCAGGCGCAGCCGCGTCGCCGCGCCGGCGATCGCCTCGGGCGCTGCCGCCGGCGCCGCGACCGGGGTGCCGCCGAGCACGCGCACCCAGTCGCCCGCCGCCGGCTCGAGCGCGACCGGGGTCGCGTGCGCGGGCACGCCCGGGCGGTCGGCGCCCAGGCGCAGCGCCCAGAACAGCGCAGCGGCCGCCACCGCCGCCCAGACGAGTAAGGTCAGCACACGAGCCGTCATGGTGCGCCGATTATGATCAGTGGCAGTGACAACCCCGGCGCCCCGACGCCGCCTCCGATGACCGCGCCTGACTGCGTCCGTCTGGTCTGTCGCGTCCGGCCCGCCCGGCGCGGCGGCGGCGGCGGCTTCACCCTGATCGAGCTGATGGTGGTGCTGGTCATCATCGGCGTGCTGGCCGCGCTGATCGTGCCCAATGTGCTCGACCGCGCCGACGACGCGCGCGTGACCGCGGCGCGCACCGACGTCGCCAACCTGGTGCAGGCGCTGCGCCTGTACCGGCTCGACAACCACCGCTACCCGAGCGCCGAGCAGGGCCTGCAGGCGCTCGCCCAGCGCCCGAGTGCGGCGCCGCTGCCGCCGAACTGGCGGCCCTACGTCGAGCGGCTGCCGGCCGACCCCTGGGGCCGGCCGTACCAGTACCTGAATCCGGGCGTGCACGGCGCGATCGACGTCTTCAGCTTCGGCGCCGACGGCCAGCCCGGCGGCGAGGGCATCGACGCCGACATCGGCTCCTGGCAGTAGGGGCCGACGGCAGGTGCGGCCGACATAGCCGGCAAGGACGCCAAGCCAGCCATGCGAACGTCGCGCGGCTTCACGCTGATCGAGCTGATGGTCGTCGTCGCGCTGGTCGCGATCGCCGCCGGCACGGTCGCGCTGGCGCTGCGCGACGGTGGCGCCGACCGGCTCGAGCGCGAAGGCGCGCGGCTGGCCGCGCTGCTCGAGGCCGCGCGCGCCGAGGCGCGGGCCTCAGGGCTGGCGGTGCGCTTCGAGCTGGTCGCGGCCGACGCCGCCGGCGCCGAGGCCGGCAGCGCGGCCGGCAGCGCAGCGGCCTTTCGCTTCGTCGGCCTGCCGCCGGCGGTGGGGCTGCCGCAGCACTGGCTCGACGCCCGTGTCAGCGCCGAGATCGTCGGCGCGCGCGCGCTGCTGCTGGGCCCCGAGCCGCTGCTGCCGGCGCAGCGCCTGGTGCTGCACCTGGGCGAGCACCGGCTGACGCTGGCCAGCGACGGGCTGGCGCCGTTTGCCGTGGTGGCACCGACGCCATGACGCCGCGGCCCCGCCCGCCCCGCCCGCTGCGCGGCTTCACGCTGGTCGAGGTCATGGTCGCCGTCGCGGTGGTCGCGATCACGCTGGGCGCCGGGCTGCAGGCCGCCGGCGCGCTCACGCGCAACACGCAGCGCCTGGTCGACGTGACCGCGGCGCAGTGGTGCGCCGACAACCGGCTGACCGAGCTGCGGCTGACGCGGGCGTTTCCCGGCCTCGGCCGCGGCGAGTTCGAGTGCGAGCAGCTCGGCCGCCGCTACCTCGGCGTGCTCGAAGTCAGCGCGACGCCGAACCCGAACTTCCGCCGCGTCGACGCGCGCATGGCCGACGCCGCCGGCCAGCCGCTGCTGACGCTGTCGACGGTGGTGCCCAGGCCATGAGAAAAGCTCTGGTGGCTGCCCCCCGCCGCGGCCGGCGCGGCTTCACGCTGGTCGAGGTGCTGGTCGCGCTGGTCGCGCTGGCGCTGCTGGCCGGGCTGGCCTGGCGCGGCGTCGAGGCGATGGTGCGCGCGCGCGAGGTCAACGCGGCGCAGACCACGCAGGCGCTGCGCGTCGACACCGTGCTCGCGCAGTGGGCACAGGACCTGCAGGCCCTGCGCGACGTAGCCGCGGTGCCGCCGCTGATCTTCGACGGCGCGGCGCTGCGCCTGGTGCGCGACAGCGCCGAGGGCGCGCAACTGGTGGTCTGGTCGCTGCGCGGCGGTGCGCTGCTGCGCTGGACGGCGCCGCCGACGACCCGCGTCGGCGAGCTGCGCGAGGCCTGGCTGCGCAGCCTGCAGCTGCAGGGCAGCGAGCCCGGGCAGTTGCGCGCGCTCGAGGGCGTGACGGCGATGCAGGTCTACTTCTACCGCGGCACCGGCTGGAGCCACGCGCAGTCGACCGGCGACCTGGCCGCCGGCGCGGTGCGCGAGGACCTGCCTGCCGGCGTGCGGCTGCTGCTGGACTTCGGCGGCGCGGCCGGCGCGCCGCAGGGCCGGCTCGTGCGCGACGTCGCGCTCGGCCCGCAGGGCCAGCTGCGCTGAGGGGACCGGCGTGAGCGCCGCCGCCCACCGCGGCCCCCACCGCCCGCCAGGCCACGGCCAGCGCGGCGCGGCGCTGCTGGTGGCGATGCTGGTCGTCACGGTGGTCACGACGCTGGCCGCCGGCATGGTCTGGCAGCAGTGGCGCGCGGTGCAGGTCGAGAGCGCCGAGCGCGCGCGCGTGCAGGCCGGCTGGATCCTCGCCGGCGCGCTCGACTGGGCCGGGCTGATCCTGCGCGAGGACGCGCGCAGCGGCGGCGTCGACCACCTCGGCGAGCCGTGGGCGGTGCCGCTGGCCGAGGCCCGGCTGGCGACCTTCCTCGCTGCCGATGCCCAGGCGGCCGACGACGCCGGTCTGCAGGCCTTCCTCTCGGGCAGCATCGTCGACGCGCAGGCGCGCTTCAACCTGCGCAACCTGGTCAACGCCAACGGCCAGGTCGACCCGGCGCCGTTGCGGGCGCTGCGCCGGCTGTGCGAGCGCGCCGGGCTGTCGGCCGCGCTGGCCGACCAGATCGCGCAGGGCCTGCGCCAGGCCTGGGGCGCGGCCGCGCCCGAAGCGCCGCTGGCGCCGCGCACGGTGGCCGAGCTGCGCTGGCTGGGCGTGCCGGCCGAGGCCCTGGCCCAGCTCGAGCCCTGGCTGGTGCTGCTGCCGGTGCCGACGCCGGTCAACCTCAACACCGCCAGCGCACCGGTGCTCGCCGCGGCGCTCGACGGGCTCGATGAAGCCGGCGCGCAGCGCCTGCTGCGCCAGCGCGAGCTGCGGCCCTTCGACAGCATCGACCAGGCCCGCCAGGTGCTGGGCGTCGACAGCCCGGTGCGCTTCGACGGCAGCGGCGTGGCCAGCGCATTCTTCGTCGTCCAGGGCCGCATGCGGCTCGACGCCCGCGTCGTCGAGGAACGCTCGCTGGTGCAGCGCGTCGGGCGCGAAGTCATCGTCCTGCAGCGCGAACGTGTCAACATGGTGACTGGCGTCGGCGTGGCGGCGCGGCCCTGAGCCCGGCCGCGCTGCCGCGCTGACCCGCCGCTGTTGCCTGCCCCGCACCCTGTCACCGCGCGCTGTTTCGCACCCGCCCGCCGATCGATGTCCCTGCTGGTCGTGCTGCTGCCACCCCGCCCGCGCCTGCGCGCGGCCGGCGACGCGCCGCCGCTGCGCGCCGAGCCCGAGTACCGCTACGTCCTCAGCCACGACGGGCTGGGCGTGGCCGCGCATGGGCGCTGCGCGCCGGCCCTGCTGCCGGCGGCCGCGCGGGTGGTCGCGGTGGTCGGCGCCGAGGACCTGGGCTGGCAGCGCATCACGCTGCCCAAGGCGCCGGCGGCGCGGCTGCGCGCGGCGCTCGCCGGCGTGCTCGAGGACGCCCTGCTCGACGACGCCGACGCGCTGCACCTCGCGCTCGAGCCCGGCGCGCTGGCGCAGCGCCCGGCCTGGGTCGCGGTCGCCCACCGCGGCTGGCTGGCCGCGCAGCTCGAGGCGCTCGAGCGCGGCGGCCGCGCGGTCGACCAGGTCGTGCCGGCGGTGGCGCCGGGCGAGCCGGCAGCCGGGCATTTCTGGCATGGCGAAGACGACGACGACGCCGACCCGCCGCGCCTGACCTGGCGCGACGCCCAGGGCGTGCTCACGCTGCGGCTGCACGACGGCCTCGCGCGCAGCCTGCAGCCGCAGTGGGCGCGCAACGCCGGCACGGCCTGGAGCGCCAGCCCGACGGCCGTCGAGGCTGCCGCGCACTGGCTGGGCGAGCCGGTGGCGGTGCGCAGCGACGACGAGGGCGCGCTGGCCGCCGCCCGCTCGCCGTGGAACCTGCGCCAGTTCGAGCTGGCTGCGCCGCGGCGCGGGCTGCGCGCGCTGGCCGAGGGCTGGCGCCGGCTGCGCGAGCCGGCCTGGGCCCCGCTGCGCTGGGGGCTGCTGGCGCTGGTTGCGGTGCAGGTCGGCGGCCTCAACCTGTGGGCCTGGCAGCAGCGCGCGGCGCTCGAACAGGGCCGCGCTGCGCAGATCGAACTGCTGCGCAGCACGCACCCGCAGGTGCGCGCGGTGCTCGACGCGCCGCTGCAGATGCAGCGCGAGACCGCGCTGCTGCGCGCAGCGGCCGGGCGCGCCGGCACGGCCGACTTCGAGGCCCTGCTCGGTGCCGCCGCCGCCGCCTGGCCGAGCGACCTCGGCCCGGCCCAGGCCCTGCACTACGAGGCCGGGCAGCTCAGCCTGAGCGCGGCGGGCTGGTCGCCGCCGCATATCGAGGCCTTCGGCCAGCGCCTGCGCGCCGAGGGCTGGCGGCTGGAGCACAGCGACGGCCGGCTGCGGCTGTCGCGCGCGGCGCCAGGCGCCGGCGGGGGGC
>Ga0208100_100087_pt1 | contig 40019 bp, 37 predicted proteins | sample SubbioR11_8A_Aug_FD_184817 | JGI IMG/M metagenome (GOLD analysis project Ga0208100, IMG submission 184817) | Serpentinite rock and fluid subsurface biosphere microbial communities from McLaughlin Reserve, California, USA - CR11_8A_Aug (SPAdes) | ecosystem: Environmental > Terrestrial > Deep... | reverse complement strand
GCTTAAGGTGGTTTGAAGCCTCCACCTGTATGGCGGCTCCGAGGGGCCTTCCCCCATCTCCTGTGTAGCACGGCTTAGTTCATGTAGCAGTCTTTGCTACACTACTGTGCCTTCGTGCGCAAAGTCCCCCTCGTTCTCTTTTGGTCATGCGCTCATTAAGCGACTCTGGACACAGATGTCGCTGGGCGAGTTCTTTTCCACTAGTTCCGGAAAGAGAAACGCTGAAGCGGTGGCGCGAGCGCTATATTTTCTTACAGCTCATCGCTGTGCTGCGCCTGCTAGCATTCGAGCTGGTGTTATGAACCAAGACTCTTATGCAGGGGTTGAGCCTGTAGCTCAAGATGTGTTCTATGACGTCTTGGATGTCTTGGCCAATCAGAAGCAGGCTATGATCGAGCATTTGTGTTCTTTTTTTGGAAGGAAGACTACTCGCAATGGACCTGAAGCCTTCTATGATGTCACGACGTATCACTTTAAAAGCACCAAATGGGGCGAGCTGCGCATTTTTGGTTTTTCCAAGAACCACAAGAACAATGAGGTTCAGGTGGTGATGGGGCTTCTGCTGGATAACAACGGGATACCGATTACATATGAGCTGTTTCCGGGTAACACTATGAATCAGAGCACCCTCAAGAGTTCGGTTGAAAATCTAAAGGAGCTCTATAAGCTGGACAAGATCACCGTCGTCGCTGACAAAGGTCTCAACAGCGGCAATAACCTCACCTACCTATGCGGTCAAGGACATGACTTCGTCATTAGTTGCACTCTAAAACGCTCGCCGGAGGCGTTCGAAGAGTTGGTATGGAATGATGAGGACTGGCAAAGCACTGTTGACAAGGAATCTGGGGAGGTCGTATCCCGCTATAAGGTGGTTAGGCAGCAATTGGAGAGCAAGGTTCCCTTTACTCCGGAAGAGCTCTCTCAGGTTAAGAAGCGAGGCCGTCCGCCCAAGTACCGCACAGAGGAGATTCCGGTGAACATCCACCTCGTCTGGTCGGCTAAGCGAGCAGCAAAAGACCGCGCTGACCGGGAGAGAGTGCTAGAGAGGCTTGAGAAGCGATTGGACAAGCCCTATCAGCTCAAGGCCGCCATACAGCGAGGATGTAATCAGTACCTGCAGATGGAGTTAGATACTGAGAACTGGCATATAGACGAAGAGAAGATTCGGTATGCTGCTCAGTTTGACGGGTATTATGCCGTCATCACGAACAACCTCAACTACACCACAGAGAAGGTGACTACAATCTACGGGGGACTCTGGAAGATAGAGGAGAGTTTTCGGTTCCTAAAGACTGACCTTAGAGCCAGGCCAGTTTACGTCTGGAACGACAACCACATCAAGGGGCACTTTGCTCTGTGCTTTCTTAGTCTCTGCCTGGTTCGATACTCTCAGTACCTTCTGAGTACGGAGAAGAACCTGGACTACTCTGCCGCGAGGCTGTGCGTAGTTACTCCTACCAAGGTCCCTCAAGAGTATCTGGAACTAGCAGCGATACTAGGGATGCCTCCCCTCAAGACCAACATGACACTTACGCAGTTTCGTGCCAACACTAAACTTAACCTTTCGATAAACCTGAAGAAATAACAGGACATTTCAAAATCGCTGAGCCCCTTGCTATTGCAGGGCCTCAGCGACTTTTTTACTAGCTATCTCCCAAAGTCAAGAGACTACACTAGCGGACGCTACGTTTTAAGGTAGGGGTTCCGCCTCAACTGAGACACGCCCGCAATAACGCTTACATCAATATCCCATCGCCTTAACCCCTTATCACAGACCCATCTATCAACCCCATCCAATACCGCACCATTCTACAAAAACAGCAAAGCAGCGAGCCCATTTCTGGTCTCGCTGCTTTGTCGCTATAAGTATGGCTCATCTACTTCATGACTATTTTAAGTCATCGAATGTCGCAGCCAAGAGCTCAATGAGCTTTCCTTCCTTGACGGCTGGCCTTGTATCGATGCTCTTGAAGTTTTTCCGGCTGATTCTGTTCTCTGTGTCAAAACTGAAAATAAAATTAGTGGCGATATGATAGATAATATCGCTGGGGGCAAGCCCGTACAGTTGATTCTCAAGGATGTGCTTCACACGCTCATCATTGTCCGGGATCTTCTCTATCATCACGGGGTTGTTGAACAAGCGCTTTACCAGTTCCGTTATATAAAGGCCGGACTTCATGAAAAGATCGATGAAGGTTTTACCCGGGTCTTCAAATACATGCGGGTCTTCATCTTCGAGTTTCTGTACCATCATCTTGACGACCTGTTTCGGTGTGAATATCTGGTTGGTCTCCTGCGGCGGGACATAATTGAAGATGTCCTCCTCAAGGGATTCATCAAAATAATCCGCGAGTCTTTCACGTATATTTAGAAATTCCTGTATCGCCTCGTCGAATACTATTTCATTGAACAGACCGCCGCTGAAGTGCTTCTCCTCACCCGTCTTTTCGTCGGTATAGGGTCCACCGTCTCGCAAGAATCTGAACTGCTCCTCTGTAATTCCGGTGACTTCAAAAAATACCTCTTCAGGGGTATAATCGTCAAAGTTGCTGAGCTTCGTATCCCGCTCCCCATATGCCATCAGAAAACTCGGGATTGTCCTTGCAAATCCGCGCAGGTGGCCGCGAACCTCTTCTTCCTTGGAATCCTTGTTCTTCTTCGCCTTGATCTTAGCTTGCTCTTCGACCTGAACAGTCTGCTGCTCCTCAATCGTTTCTTTTATCGCCTCATTTAGGCTCTTGGCACGCTCGGCCTGTAGCTTATCAAATGCCGCTTGCTGCTTGGCTTTTATCATTTTGATGACTATCTCGAGCTCATCTTCTTTGAGCGATTCCTCTGCTATCTTGATTTCTTCTGCGGCTTTTTGCTTGACCTCGAATTGTTTTCTGTAATTATCGTTCTCGACCTCTTTTACCTTTTCGGTGATAATTTTCTTCAGTTGTTTTTCGATCTTGTCCGCCTGTGCATTTGTCAGCTCAAAACCGGTCTTGATCGTATCCACAATAATTGGCTTTGCCAAGTCCATAGCAACATCGACTATCTTAGCGCTAACATCTTTGGGGATATGTGCTTCCGATGAGAGTTCACCGACGGCTGTTTCTACGGCATTTGTCATGGCGGATACATCATACACCTTGTCACCAAATAACTCGTTCTTCTTGCTGACAATGGTTTCTGGCGGTACGATTACGTTGCCGTCTTCATCCACCTCGATACCCGATATATCTATGGTGACAGCAGACGTGTCTTTCTTGCCCTGCTTTTCGATCGGCAACTCGCTTAAGATACCGTTGACGATCTCTTTTGGTAAAGCGAAAATTCCAGAGATATTGGCAAACAGCAAGTTACTCATAAATCCGCGCTTGACCACCTCTTTTGCCAAGATGGTTCTTGGAATCGTAAGAACCTGTGTGGCATTGAGCGGTACCATGATGCCTTGCTCATCTTCACCGATGACAGGGAAGAAGTTAAGCAGCCGTTTAATATTTTCAGGACGATCCTTGTCGCTCACACTGCCGTCGCCGAGGAGTTTGTTGGCAAAATCGTCGAACATCACTAGCGTTCTGTCGGGTGCGAAGTCGAATATGTAGGCGTTTTCTTTTTTGTAGTATTTCCCGTTTTTCTCGTAGTGATAGGGATTTTGCGAACGGAACGCGGCTTGCATGTATAGAGCGGGGCTGGCGACATTGCTCAGCATCATTACCGCTGTCCACTCAGGTATAGTCACACCTGTAGTAAGCTGCCCGACGCTTAACGTGATCGTGTACTCGTTTTCAGCGATGGCCTTCCGCACCTTATCATAGCTCTTTTCATTTGAAACGAAGTCTTCCGCCTCTTCGTTCAAATCCCTGCCATCCCCGGCAGCAATTACTATTTTGTGGTGCATGAATGCCGCATCGTCGGCGAGTAGTTTTGCCAATGCCTTTGCGCTTGCAACTCTGTCGAGGAGCCAGAACGTATGCTTCAGCTCTTTGCGCAGGGCAGGCGTTGAGAATGGGTATTTCTCATTCTTTGTCAGTCTCTCCAGCCACTTCTTCACATCTTTCTCGTGTTTGAAGGTAGTCTTTCCTTCTTCGACAGTGAAAAACTCATTGAGATCAAACGCAAAATCATACGTGGTTTCCCCTATGGTCTGCCCCTCAAGGAGCTTCTCTTCAATCATCGCGGAAAGCTGGAAAGTAAACATATTGAGCTGCGGTAATGGCTCATACGGATTACTGCCCTTATCATAGTCCCAGTTTTTCTTAGCTTCCTGCTCGTCGGCATATGACCAGTTGAATATCTGCTCTGCGCTGAACTTGCTGTTGGCGATAGCCTTAAAGGGAGTACCGGACATATGCAGTGTGAAATTCCGTATTATTCTGGAAAATGCCCAGTCTGTTTTTGTTGTATCCACCCCTTCGTGCGCCTCATCAACGACGAGCAGATCCCACTTAATTCCGGCTACCCATTCGAGCTTCGGAATGAATCCGCCAAAAGAGATCGATCCCTTCAAATCCTGTAAACTTACAAAATTAATCTGCCTGATGGTGCTGTAATCCACATTGTTGGAATTAATTATCTTCTCATGGAACCTCGATCGAGATAACACTCCCGATCCTTTTAGGGAATCGCTATCAGAAATAAAGAGCATGTCGGGCGCTTGCCATTTGATGAATTTCTTAAAATCATCGTACCAAGAATTCGCTATTGCAGGACGATTAGTGACTATCAGAATATGCTGGAAACCGCCTTTACGGATAAAATCATAAGTCGCGAGAGTCTTCCCGAAACGCGGCTTTGCATTCCAAAGGAACTCCGCCGGTTCCTTCCGGGCTTTCAGATAGGCAAGTGTACGCTTAACGGCGTCAGCTTGCTCCTCCCTAAGCCGGTACTGTGTTCCCTCAGCAGGAGCTTGAATCTGACTATAGTCCCTGAAAACAAATTTCCTGAAAAGCTCATCTGCCTGTTTCTCATTGCCCTCGCCAAAATAGAACCATTCAGAAGGCCTGCCCGTGTTCCCGAACTTCCCCCGCTCGATGCCGGACTGTACTAAAAACCAGTGAAAGTCATCATCGGTAAAAAACTCGCCTCCGTCATATCTGGCGTCGTGTGACCACAGTAATTCGTACTTTGTATCCGAGGTATGCGTCTGCTCCTTTATGCGCGTTTCGGCATTGCGATCTGTATAGCCGATCTTGATCCAGCTCTTTTTGGACACATCATTCGGAGTGGTGTATGCATAGATGGTAGGGCTCGCTTGATTTATGGTTTTAATCGTTGTGCTTGCCATTATTCCATCTCCTTCACATGCGATTCGATGAACTCAATCTCAGTATCATCGAGCTCATACTTCTTATAGAGTTGTTGGTCTATTTCTCGTACCGTTTTCGACCAGTCGATGTCGGATGCAGAGGTGAAGTCTTGCAAAGGAATATATGACCATGTGTTAACAGGATTATCTTGAGTAACTTTAAGTATACCTAATAGTGCGCGAGCAAATTTCGTCCGAATATACTTAGCTGTTGCAACAGCTTCATACTCAGCATCAAATGCCCCAAAACTCATAAACGTTTGCGTATGCGCAATTGCGGGCGGCATTACAATAGGGGCTGTTATCATCCTTGCAGGAGTGTCGCCTAATACTCCTGATGCACCATTTGATTTTCCTTGGAAAACTTTGTACTTATATAAATTAGGATGATCCTGTATATAGTTAGCTTTAACCCATTTATAAACACGTTGATTATTCTGTATGCCGTAAACTCGCAGAAAATCATTCGTATCAGTTGGCTTGGAATCTAAGAAAATAGAGCCCAGGCTTTCAAATATGTTTGTTGAAACGTCGTATGCATGCCCTTCGCTCAACAGACCCCGTGCTTCAGGATGCTCGGCATGTAAATCGTCTGATAACTTATAACTTGTACGAGCATAAGCAATTTCAGATAGATTACTCGTTGCTTTATTTCGTTTTACTTTATGCGCAATAGAGTTCAATTCTGGGACTGTAATGAACAATCCAGTTGCCCCGAAAACTTTATCAACATCTCTGTATGTGACAGCTACACCGCCAATAATATTGGTGTTTGCGAATACCTTGCTGCTATCGCGTTCATAGTATTCAACTTTTACATGCTCATCCTCCAGCATTTTCTTATTCCACGATTTCGGTGTCTGACCTGCATTAAAAAGGAAACGTGCTGGTGTAATGAAGCTTACCCGTCGGGCAATTTTATAAGCCTCATCCATAAAAAGGTGATAAATTGGGGGACTGCTACTACTGTCACCCTTAGTTTCTTCTTGGTATGGTGGATTGCCGATCACGACATCAAATTTGAATTTGACGGGTTTATTATCAGACATGACCTTCTCTTCCTTCCATACCAACTCGATATCAGTGAGCGCAAAGCACTCTTGTCGGCTGTCCGCCACCTCTTCATGCGCGTTAAATTCATCAAACAGACTTAATTGAACACCACTTTTTGAGATGTCATCATCCCCGAAAAGTGACGAGTAAGAAAATGTGATGCGCCTTACCTGCCCCGGAGACCCCTCGATAGGCTTCCACCGACTAAAGACAATCTCCTCGCCGGCAGTGTTCTTATGCGTGAGGGTATCGCCCTGCACAACATTCGCCCAGATGATTGTCCGAGCGGATTTATACAGATTTGAACGTTTGGGTAGCGGAGCGCCCTGTACGGCATTGTAGAAATCAGAAAACAGATCGAGCATATTTTGCCGTGCTACAGCTAAATTGTCCTCCAAAAACTCGATGCCATAGATGCCCGATAACGCCCAAAGCGCATAGGTGTTCCATGAAACTCCACTGTGGTTATCAGTAACAAATTTCAGCTTCATATCTTGGACGGCAAGCAGGAATGAACCTTCTCCGGCGCTTGGCTCGAGAAACGTCGCAAATACGTCTTGGGTCTTTTCCTTGATCCCTGGAATAGCGATCATCTTGTCTACCACCCACTGGGGTGTGAAGACTTCACCATGCTTCCTGACACGATCCTTTGACTTCATCAATACAGGGTTCTTATTACTCATCACATTATCCCTAGCTGACTATTCATCATTGCTCGCAGTCCCTCGCAGTTTCACTTTTGTGGAGTGTTTCTCTTATCATAATCGACGTTCCTCCTTAGAGATTACAAAAGCTACAATGTCAGTTCTCTCTTTTCCTAGGCTGGCCACTAATTGCAATCGCTGGTTGAACAATGCTCAAATTACCCTCACAATGATTGAACTTGTTATATCAGCAGCTTTATCCGAAAAGCTGTAGCAGCGTGTCGCTTGAAATAGGGGATGGTCTATATGAACAAGCAAATTACCGCTGGAATTTCCACGACCACAACATACTTTTCAAAATTGTACCGCTTTCACTAAGATCTCACAATAATTGCCTATTTATTTTTAAACATTACAAACGCCTAACAACATATTAACATATTATCCAACAACCCATCCTTGTGAAGCGCAGTGCTATTGAACTTTTTCCCTAGTGTTCAAACGATTTGCCCCAAGCTGCACACCTCTACCTAGTGTTAAACTATTATCTCCCCGCTCTCACCGCGTCAAATTTGGGGCTTGCCCTAAATTTACGCATAATGGCCTACAAAAAAACAAAACACGCGACCCCGAAAACCTCAGGGGACCGCTTGTATTAAGACTTTTGGGCAAACAAAAAACCACCCACCGACACAATCCCTTGTATCAATAGATGGTATCTGATTTGGCTAATCTACTGCCAAATGATAAAATGCACACCCCTTGTCGAAAGTCCAACGATTTGAGGATTGGGGTGTGCATTCTCGTCAGGGGGGACAATTACAGAGAGACCGCTCTCCGTTATCTCAGTATGATCTTACTCCCGCCAAAAGCATCTGTCCCCGTTTATATGCCCGGTGCTAACGAAGGTCTGCAGGTGTAGCCCGAGCGAATTCTACGGTTTCGATGCGCTCAAAACCGAGTGAGTCGTAAAGCCTCCGAGCGTTGACGTTGATATCTACTACGTCGAGATAGACGGTGTCCACACCTCTTTGTCGCAGTAGGTTAACCGACAAGTGGGTAAGTTGCCGCCCAAAGCCACGGCCTTGATACGCTTGGTCTATGGAAATGGTATCTATGAAGTCTGAGCCCAGTAGAGTATAGCCAACAGCTTTGCCATCTTCATAGAGCAAAAAAATGTTGCTACTGTCATCAATGAGCTGTTTTCGAGTCTTTGCTTCGTTACAGCCTGCAGGGTATGTGTCGATCGGCTCTATATCGCACTGGCTTCTGAGCCAGCGGAACCCGTCGTTGGTGAGGCGCACATAGTCCTCAAACATTTGATTAGTGTAGGGAACTGGCTTAATATCTACTTCTGCAAAGTTCGGACCGGTATAGCGCATGGTATGAGCTGAGTACCAGGGCGTGAAGCCGTGTTTGGTGAAGAGCTGGGGGTTGGCCCCATCATCGGTTCGATAAGTTGTGTAAAGCCTTACCACACTAAGATCCTCGAGGTGCCCTTTCACCGTCTGCCATAGCTTTTCCCCTATACCCTGCCGCCTGTGATTGGGCGCAGTATATACCCAGAGCCATACTTCCTGGCCATGTTGGGACTCACTTACCTTCCCTAAAGCGGCACAGCCATGTAAGACTTCGTCTTCAAAGACCCAGGTAGTGCTGCTTTTAACTCGCTCTTCAATTTCAGTGGGCCTCATCTGTCTGTTCTGAAGTACCATTTCTATAATTGCTGGCAGATCATTATCCATAAATAGGCGAATCATAGCTACACCACTTTCATCGTATTGGGGGTAATGCCAGAGGTTGCAAACGGAATAAGCCAGTGGGAGTGTTTCCCTTAAGGTCAGCATCCTGCCGGTGAAAGGAGCTCTGCGAGGTCAGCGTCTAGGAGAAAGCTCCTGAAGTCTTTGGGTCAGCTATTGCGATGACCAGTATTATCTATACTTGCACCTTCAAGCAGTCCCGCCCGTCCACTCTGCAGGGGTGTCTCAAACTGGCCGTGGTCGCTGGCCCAATTTGCATGCCTGAGACAAATACGCTGCATTGGAGTACATGGTAATCAGGAACGCACTGCACAGTAACTCGTCATCAATGGCATCACAGTTCATAACAAAGGTATATGGTAAATAGAACGGGATCTCAGTTCGGCCGATAACGAAAAAATCAATCCACACGTTTGTGTCGCTACTAATATATTCCATTGTCAGTCCTTACTGAAGCAACAGCGAGAAACTATGTCGTCATATGGGATTCTTAATAGTTCAGCTCCTCTTTGCATACTGACTTCATGTTCATTTACCGCACGATACACTAACTGTTCAAACAGAGTAGGGACTTCATTCTCAATGCGGTGTGGTTCATTCTTTCTCCATCCGGCTTGAGAGGCATCAACATAAAACCCTTTTGCTAAGCTTGCTGAAATGATACCCGACAATTGAGCACGCTTGACAAGTAGGTACATTGAAATACCGTATTCCTGTGCCACTAATAACATATCTTTTGATACTGCAGTTCTGCGAACTCCGAGCTCTCTGATGGCATCAGTCTTTGGAAACAGGAAAGCACCGCTGATTGCAGTTGACAGATCTTCAATTTTGCGATCTTCCATATCGTCCGGCCATTTGAACATGAGATGAGAGAGCTCATGTACAATGGTGGATCTCTTTCTTTCAGGACTCATTTTCTTATTAATCACAATATATGGGCACTCGTTAACAAAGCCGTTCATCCCAGAAAACTTGTCACTGTTGATCTCGCAAGCATATACCAAGACGCCCTTGTTTTCCAGAATCTCGACTAAGTTATCTATCGGCCCGTCAACCGCCAGGTTCAAGTGGTTTCTCAGTGCTTGCGCATCGCCTTCACTCTCGCCCGAGAGGCTAAGTACGCCAGTATCAGGAGCTTTTGGCAGAACCTCTCCCCCTAGTATTTCGACTATTGTCATAAATCGATTGAAATATTCTTCTACTGACTCTCGCACATAGTCCTGTTGAGCAACTGAAAGCGTTGAGTTTTTTCTGAACTCACCATGGCAAAACACCAGTTTTTCATCTCGGATAGCCAAAAAATCCGACACACGCACGCCAAGTATCATTGCCAACCGTTTGAGCAAATCCATGTCAGGCTTTCGCTTGCCGTTCTCGTAATTTGAGATTGCCATTGGAGAGACACTAACTTGTTCAGCCAACTCTTTCTTAGACATAGCGTTCTTCAAACGGTAGTATTTCAAATTCTTGCTGAACACTCTCTTCACCCCCTCTGTTTATATTATACTAAAAATCACGCCAAAATAAACACTAAGACAAGCAAGTCTACTACTAATTCTTTAGGGACAGGCTCTTTACTTTATCCCTCGATTTCAGTTCCATCCTTAAAACTAAATACCAGTTTGCCTCTGGTGGTGACGGTAACCTTTTCGACCGCTACCACCCACAGCCTCTCGTCGAACTCCTCCGGAACCAGCGCGCGCGTCTCTATCCCCTGGATAAAACCTTCAAGCATCAGGAATTTACTCTGGCGTTCACGCCTCAGCCCCTCAAGCTCGGCGACCCGCTCCGAACGAAGGGGACAGGTACTTTTGTTCCTCGCGAAATTTCCGATTGCCCAGAATAACGAAATCGCGACGGGTCGCTGTGAAGTTGCACTATCACCGCCCCCATTTTTTGTGAGAATCTGCATCTAGTTCAGCGTGTCACTAGGGGCGATAGCTGCTGGGATACTGAAGGGAATCTGAAATGAATTGCGGAACAAAAAGAAGAACGAAATCGCTATCGCGATAGCTTAAGATAACGGAAAAAGACGAAAAGGCTCGCCGCTTGGCGGCTTATCCAAAGCTTTGGATAACCCGCCCTGAGGAGTGCCCCGAGTTCTTTCTTGCACGCTTCCATCTGGCATTTGGAAAGGTGCCGTCAGCCACCTTTGGATGTAAAGAATAATCCAAGGGCTATCGGTGTGTTTTCTGATTGCTTTCATCAGTAGCTCGTGATCAATGTTGTCGAACCATCCTTTGATATCAATCTCTAGTACCCAGTCATACTTCCAGCACCTCTGCCTCGTCACCTCTAGGGCATCGGCAGCAGATCTTCCGGGCCTATACCCATATGAATCGGCATGAAAGATGGGCTCTACCAGTGGCTCAAAGTACATTTTGACGACCATCTGTGCCACTCGATCTGCCACGGTTGGCACGCCGAGTATGCGCTTGCCGCCATTCTTCTTGGGTATTTCTACGGCCTTATCGACACCTGCGGCTCCCTTGTTCGCCTTTACTCTTCGAAATGTTTCTAGCACTATGTGCTTGGAGATTTCGTAGGACTTTGTTTCGTTCATTGGATCCTCCCTTACGGTTGACCGTTGTTCAAAACTAGATAACATGACCCCTTCGCTCCGCTCCTATTACAGGAGCTTCAACACTACTACAGGTCATTCCGTCCCTGTCCTTCGCATTGGTACTCTCACCCTTACGGTTTCCGCCGCTTGGATTTCTCCCTTAGCATCGAAGGACAGGTTCCCACGTTCCACAAAAAAGCCTATGCTACGTTCATGCCGCCTGTATACCGGTCACAGTTTCGATACTTCATCAGCGGTTCAGTTTCATTCATCTCCGTAGCATTTACCTGTCGAGGTCCTGCCCCGACTTTTCCTTAACGCTCACCACCATGGCTCTTGACCACAGCAGCTTAAGGTGGTTTGAAGCCTCCACCTGTATGGCGGCTCCGAGGGGCCTTCCCCCATCTCCTGTGTAGCACGGCTTAGTTCATGTAGCAGTCTCTTGCTACACTACTGTGCCTTCGTGGCGCAACGTCCCCCGTTTTCCTTTAAACTCAGCAATTGCCTTGTGGTCGGTATGGAGGCTCTTTAGCAGCCAAATGAGCTCGGTGTTTCTACCGAGCTCATCCTCTAACGAAGAACGAATGCCGTGCTGCCAGCAGGTCCTTTGCGGCATACGAAGGTCTTCTCATTACTGATGGTATAGCGTTCACAAAGCTAAGCCTCTCCAAATCCATTACTTCTACAAGGCAGTCTATGATCCGGACGGTTGACACAGTCTGACGTCACCGGTGTTACACAGTAACCTTTCTCTTGTGAAACGCAGAAGGTACAAGCCGATACGCTTCTTTTTTGTCCATTTTGGTCATATACCGCGTAGCAATCCGCTCATTGCAGTTTGGGCAGAATATTGCTCCGTGGTACTGAGAAAAGTCTACCGCGCCGTCGATGATACGCTCGTTATACATTTTCACAAAATTGCTTTCGCCGACTTTCTGATAATGAGCAATGAAAGTCTTGCAGTGAGCGCAGCTAACCGCCAAAACATGGCTGCCCCGGACTTTCTTACAGTTTGGGTTAAGGATTCTTTTCATGCTAATGCACCTTCTCTAGCTTTCCACCACCTCAGGCGATGAATGATCACGGTATCTGACGTTTCACCTGCTGCTACTTTAGACTCGCAGCAAACCCCTAAAACCTCTGGCAGCATAGTAGGATTTTGCACGGTTGTGTACACACAAACCTGTCGCAGAGACGGTCACAGAAGATTGCGCCACCAGCTTTCTGATGCTCAGTGGTGTCTTTACCCAACTCGATGTTTTGGTGTCAACTCACCGTATTGCTGCAACTCACGATACTGCTCTTCGGTAACAGATCGATGTCCATGCCCGCAGCCATATCAACGACCCTCGGTGCAGCTACTCCTGCTTTCATGTCGACGGTGACCGTACTCGCAGGTGTAGTGCGGGCCGATAATGCCTTGTGGGTGTAGAATGTGTTGATAATAGTGCCTCCCGTGTCTATTCGGGCTTAGGACCGTCATCTTCTTCACCGTTCGTACCCTCAATCACTTCGCCTAGTAGTCTTGAGAAGTCAACTGCGTTTTTTCCCGTAATCACAGGTTTGCCAGTCCGTTTCTCAATGTCTCGCCTTGCGCCTCCAGCAACTTCGCCACCGGAACGAGCCACACTTTGGTTCTCATCGAAGGTCTGGGGTTCCTGGCTCTTTGAAAGCTCAGTCGTTGTAGCTTCTGCAAGCATATTTAGCACCAGTTCCAACGTGGACATATTGTCTCTGAGGTTTTCCTTTTTTAGTCCCTTTAGCCTTTTGTATTGCCGAGTGCTCATGCCAGACCACGCCTTCGTGATTTCGTCAGTGAGGATTGCATATTCCACACCCTGCCTCACTCCACGGTTATCCCACTCATCGGCAAGTTCCTTACGTACCTGGATGGCCTGCAAACGCTGGTTAATCCACTCGCGAGTGTATCCTTTTTTCAGATATGTAGTTAGGGCGCGCTCGATGGCCTGTTCGGGGTCGATCGTTTCTTCAAATCGCTCGCGACCGACCGAAGCAAGCCACATCTTTAAAGGCTCGGCTTTCGGGGATGGGATGGACTGGATGATACGGAGAAGCTGCTCAGTGCTTGCGACATCTGTACTATAGTGTTTGCCATCAGCTGCTTTCATTTTCAGTTGTACGATTTTCTCGTACAACTGACTCCCCTCAGATTTTAGCTTTCGTTTTAGGTCACTCCAATAGCGGCGAGGATTTCCGCTTTCGGTTAGAACATCAATCACATCTACTATTGAGAAGTACCATTCCTGTTCGTCCTCGTCCCATGCCGTGCGGATCTTTTTGTCTTGAAACAATTGGATTCGATTGTCGTCCATAGCTTTCCCCTCCATTAACATGTTGTTGCTAGACTAAGACTGTCTTTGCATGTTAAAGTATTCGCCCTTCACGCGCCCGCTTTTCTATGGGCACATCAACCTTAGTCTCGCCTTCTCAGTCTGATACATTGCCGAATGATCTTCAATATTCAATACCTAGCACAGCTAGAATACTGACCACGACAAGATAGACAAACCATTACAGCTTCGTCAGCCTCATCAAATACCTTGCCACAAAACTGACATATTTTTGCATTGCAGGGGATTTCTCCCTTACAGCCCAAGCACACCTTGTGCTGGTATGCAAGTGTATACGCAACTAAGAACCCCAATGCCGCACCAGCCGCCGTTTACTAGGTTTTGCCCAAGCAGTTACACACCCTACAAGCGGCTAAAACAATATAACCACTACAATAACAACTGCCATGATGATGGGTAAAACTAACATCGTGCTCTATCCCATCATCTTTCCCATCTTACGTTGCCGACCAGATTTGGTCAAGGGAACACCTATCTTCCGTGAAATCCTAGACTTCGCTGCAGAAATGCCAACAGCCCTCTTCCATGAAAAGCCACCTCTGTTCGCCATTGTTAAGCCTCCTTCCTTTTAATTGCCTTGAGTGCTATGAAGATGTGATCAAGTTGGTCTTCCGACAACGAATTAAAGTCTTGTAGCTTTGAGATTCCTTCTGCTTCAATCAGCATCAGAGACAGGCTGCCAGCTATTACAATGAACGTTGTAACGTACAAGGCATAGATGAGTCCGCTGGTGTCTAGAAAGGTTCTAGCCTGCTTCAGACCAACTCCTAGCCCAACTTTCGGCTAGAAAGGCGAAGGAGCCAGCAAACACAGGGTTTGCGTTTCCGCGTTGGTCACTACAATCTAGTTGCCACGTAGGAGACCTGCTTGCGCGGCAACTGCTTAATATCTAGTTTGTAGTAAATATCCTGGTGGGCTGCTTCCGGTGTGCCGGTGAGCCTGATGTGATGAATCTTCCCTAGATTATCTGTGAGAATAACTGTCGAGCGTTGATGTGTAGACAACACGGTTCTAATCGTCGACCAGCGGCGAGTGTCGCCTTGCTTGCGCAACTCTTGCTCTATGGCGTTTAGTAAATGATAGGCCAAAACAGAGATGAATAAATGTCCTTCGGTACGAGGCTCGTTCTGGTGATGAATAGGACGTAGGCCAAGATTGCTTTTTAGGGTGCGGAAAGCCGATTCCACTTGCAAAATCGTCATGTACATCTGCCAAACCTCCGAGGCAGTTAGTTCCTGATGGGTGCTTTCAATGACATAACAGCCCGTCAGTATCTCGCGGGTACTGCCACCTCTTCCTTGAGCGACCACTACAAATGCGACAAAGGGGACGGGTACTTCTGTCGCCGTTCCTCCATTGCGAAATGCCCTTCTTTACGGTCACCGCCAAGAGAACCTAACTCTATAACATCAGTAAGCGTCAAATGACGCACACATATATCTGGCCAAACTCCTTATTAGCTCCCGACCAGCTTGACCCTCCCCGCCGCAAAGCCATGGCTGTACCTGACTCTATCTCAGGCTCCCCTGCACAGATTGTCCTGTAACAGCACAGCCCCCGCCGTGCCGGAGCAAGGCGGGGGCTGAAAGAATATTTTTAGCTTTTATGAACTCGGCAGTTGTCGGGGATAGTTGTTGACCAGGGCATTAGACTATCTAAAACGTCCTTGTCCGTGATCTTTAAGTTTGGCATCTGCTCGAAGAGATACACTAGGTAGGCGTAGGGGTTAAGTCCGTTCTCCTTAGCCGACTCCACGATGCTATAGATCATTGCACTAGCCGTAGCGCCCCGGGGAGTATTGGCGAACATCCAACCCTTTCGTCCAATTACAAAAGGTTTGATCGAGCGCTCAGCCCGGTTGTTGTCAATCTCCAATCGACCATCCAGAAGAAAGACGATGAGCTTTGACCACTGGTTTTTGCAGTAGGCAATCGCCTTCCCTAGAGCGCTCTTTGGTAGCACCCGCGGCGTTTGGTAGCGAAGCCATGCTGAAAAGGCCTCCAGTGCCGGACGGCTTTGTTCAATGCGTAGTGTATGTCGCTCTGTGGGCGTCATATCTACCAGCTTTTTCTCAATACTGAAGAGCTGGTTGCAGTAATTAAGCCCCTCCTTGGCAGGCACATCCGCATCCTTTTGGTCAGTCGGCAACGCCTGAAGAGCGTCCGTGAAGCCCCTTCTTGCGTGAGCCCAACACCCCGCAAGGGTCACATCGGAGAGAGCATTGTAGCCGGCATAACCATCTACATGCAAATACCCCTTGAAACCGGCGAGAAAACGCACTGCATTCTTACTCGCCCGGGTGGTCTGGTAGTCAAAAAGCACCATGGGCGGCCCGTCCCGCCCGGTGCGGTAAAGCCACATGTAAGACGTACTTTCAGGCGCTCGACCTGGTTCTTTGAGCACTTGCACTGTAGTCTCGTCCGCATGGAGGACCTCCTGCATAAGCAAATGCTCATGCATTCGTCCATATAGGGGGCTTAGCCAGAGTTCTGCACCCTTAACCATCCAGTTAGCCATGGTTTGGCGAGAAAGCTCTACCCCAAAGCGGGCCAGATGTTTCTCCTGGCGGTACAGCGGCATACCCTCTACATATTTCTGGCTCATGACATAGGCCATGCTGGTGGGAGAGGCTAGGCTGCCCGGCAGCACCGAATTTGGCATCGGCGCTGCTACTATAGTACTCTTCTCGCCCTCTTGCTCACATTGACGGCAGGCATAGACAGAGCGGATATGTTTAACTGCCACTACCTGGGCCGGGACAATCTTGAGATTCTGATGAATCTCTTTGCTCATCTCGTGCAGCTCGCCGCCGCAACACGCGCAGATGGCATCCTCCAAGCGGTATTCAATGATCTCCTCGGGAAGATTCTCTAGTTTCTCCTCCCGGGTAGTTCGTTTCTTGCGGGCATATGTGACTTGCTCCATAGTGGGTTCAGGCGTAGGCACGGCTTCCACCTCAGCCTCGTTAAAGAAAGTAAGCTGATTTGGGTCAACCTTCTCGCTGGAACGACCAAAACGTTTCTGTTGGCTGAGGCGCAATTGCTCTTCATACCAAACCAATTTGGCAGTCAGTTCGGCAATTTTTTGATCTTGTAAAGCCAGTTTTTCTTCTTGTAAAGCGCTCTTAGTTTCCAGTTCAGCGACAAGTTTCTCTACATTTTTCATAGTATATTATTTCGACAGAAGTCCCAAAAAACCTTTATTATCAAGGCTCGTTGGCACATTTATTTTTACAAAACAGTGCGTGCTGTGACTTCTTTATGGGCACTTATTTGCTTGAGAGGTAGCCCATCAAGGAGCCACCTTAGCTCTCTTCGGCTGACTGTTTTAACTCTTTCTCCGTTTGCCGGCCACTCAAATTTACCCCTCTCCAGCCGCCGATAGTACAGCCAGAAACCGTTGACTTGCCAATGCAATATTTTGAGTCTCTCTCGATTACGGTTGCAAAAGACGAACAGGCAGTCTGAGAAAGGGTCAAGTTTGAAGCTTTCCTTGACCAGTACAGCCAGGCCGTCGACCGACTTCCGTAAATCTGTCGGGCCTGTGGCCAGATACACCCGGCCATAGATGGCTTCGTCTAACATAAGGCACTAAGGGCCCGGATTACTGAAAGTAGCAACTCCTGGTCAAAACCACGACCAACTTCGATGTTCACATGGGCGATTCGTAAAGTTACACTACCGACTTCCTCGCCAAGGTCCACCGGCAACCACTCGGTCGGTGCTTTTGCTCCGCGCTCCTTCTTCAGCCAGTACCACATCTGCTGCTCTTTCACCCCATGCTGCTGGCACCACTGACTGACGCTCTGGTCACTGGACCGGTACTCGGCCAATCGGCTGGCCCACATTTTGCGACGTTCTTCTTGAGTCATAAAAAGTTCCCCCCTCACCAAATCTCCTAAGGAGATTCTCCCATGAGAAAGGGGAAATGAACACGTGTGTGTCATTTGACGCTTACTAACATCAGATTGCGAAAAGCCGCTCTTGCGTTTTGCAGGAGCGGCTTTAGTACGAGATTTTTCCGAAAAAATAAAAACCACCCACCGATACAATCCTTTGTATCAATAGATGGTAGTTAATTTGGCTAATCTACTACAAAATGATAAAATGCACACCCCTGGGCTAAAGTTCAACGATTTGCGAGAGGGGGTGTGCATTTACCCTGGGGTGTGCTATTAATCATGTTTCCGAGTGCTCAAATACTTAATCTTAGCTAGGCCTTTCTTACTGCGTTAGCTTGAAAGTCATAGCGGATCTGATTATCGTCAACGGGCTTATCCTTTTGAATATTCCGGTCACTCAACCAGCTTTGATAAAACTATATTCGATGACCTTTGCTCCCATAGACTTTAAGTTCTCCATGGTTTTTCTTTCTGCTTCTCGCTCATAGACTCCCGAGAGGCGCCCTATGCATACCTGGGGAGGTGCTAAGGGAAAATGAGACATCGTAGTGAGGGCATGAGATGACAATAGATTATTCGGAAACAAGTCTACGCAGGAAGCGTGCCTGCGGTTTTCGCCGTTTGAGCGGCGGCTTTCAAATCGTTTATTTTATTATCCTTGACAACATCCCATGTAACAGAGGGATTATTAAGGATCGCTGCCTTACAGAACCCGAGATATTTGAGCATAACTTCCCGCACGAGTTCCTCCATTTCTTTCAACTCGGTGGCTGAGATATTTCTGCCATCACCTTCATGTAATGAGTCAGAACGGTATCTGTAATAGTCTTTCACTTTATCATAAAGCGCTCTGATTTTCGCCGGGTTGTTTTCTAATAATACCGCCACTCTCTTCGAAAGGACTTCTTTCTTTCCCTGTTGATTCTTCTGAAGGAAGATCATTTCTAAAGCAGTAGTATACTGCTCAAATCCTGTCGGAAGGTCAACCTGCTCCATTCCCCACACGAATTCATCGATACAACTTTTTAGCAAACTGTATTCTTGTCCCGAATAGTCCTGTAGGAATTGATTACAGCGAATTGCTTCTTCCTGCGTCAAGGTGAAAATTGTACTATCTGTGATGTTTCTCGTTACGCTATTGCTCGTTTGATTGTGTATGTTGTTTATGAGGCCGCCCAACGCCGAAAAGCGGTGTTCCGTAAAGATCTCCTTAAAACCAATATTCCCTTTTTTGAATATTTGCAGCAAGGAAAAGGTCTTGTGAAGGAACTCCATTTCGTTGTTATGGTAGGTTTCCAGCTGATCGCTACACCTGAAGTCATTGTCTGTGTAGGCAACGCCTGGCATCATCCCCGGTAATTGTACTAGGTAGGAACCATCTTTATGTAGGCACATAAAGTAGGCGCCTCTTTCGTCTTGCCTTTGAGAGCCTAAATAGCTGATTACAACTCTCCCGTTCCCGTCAGTTATTTTATTCCTAAATGGAAGGTCATCAAAATATGTCTTTTGAATTGTATACCCGTTTCCAAATTGCAGAGCAATAACACTCTCATCACAATAAAGAACGATCCCATCTATCGTTACTTGAACATCAGCCACACAACATCCCCCCATAAAAATTATAATCGGATATGCTCTCTTAACAAAGCTCAACCGCCTACGTCAACACAAACCGCGGAAGTGGCATTTCTATAGGTGTGATCCATTGCATTTATTAGTTTTCCGGCAGAAGCCATCCTTCCTCGTAACGTATCGAACTTAAGAAGGTCTTTCCGTTTCCTATAACCAGATAATACACACCATCTCGAATTACAAAACCTTGTTTCTTCTCTGCATCCGTTAACGTAATATGAGCCGCCTCTTGAACTCGGCTGTCACAACAATGTAATTGTGAGATTGAGAACTTACCCACCGCTTCATATTGTGTAAGAATAGCTTCCGCATCAAGCACCACCAGCGAATAGTCACAGTTGTACAAGAGCTTTATTGAGTTTATATGACATTGCCGCCCCGAGCTGTCCTGAGTCACTATGTGGTCATTACAGCCGATTGTAATTTGATAACAGCCAGTCGAGAAGTCTTTGAAAAGGCTCACGGCAAGCTTTAAGCGCATCTGTTTGGCTTCTTTATCCAAGTATTGTCCTTTTGCGACATTGCGGTTGTGCTTTAAGAACTCCAAGTTACAAATCCGACAGTCCATGGGGTCATTGTTCATATGGTCAACCACATAGCCTTTTGCTGTTAAATCTCTAAGAACATCCGCGCTATACCACTTAGCCATCATATATCGGTGAAGACCTCCGCCAAGTGTGGTATCAGACGGATATCCATTTGATAGCGACCAAGTATGGCTGGACAGCTCTTCATAATAATCATCACGATATGTTGCAAAAGCCATTTGTTGCCATCCATCACGCATTATAGAAATCGTATCACCATTGATATCAAATTTGTTCTTACTCTTTCTCGGCATAACAAGCTCCTGATAATGCATTATTTGAGGAACGGGTGTACCACAATGTTACTCATATCCGCACTAGCCCTGCTAACGGTGATGACACATTCACTGCGTTCAGAACCAGAGACGTATGCATAGAGGTCCATTCCTAAGGACATCTTCTCATGAAAAACAGTAGCCCACTCGTCGGGGAGTGCTCCTATCCTAACTCCCCCATCAAGAAGAATGGCGTCGACTCCTTCTGGATTGAGAGAAGAGGGACTAAGGATGACAAGCTGATGCTTGTGCACCTTAGAAACGTGAGAGTAGCTAAGTTTCAAGGGAACTCGCGCAAGAACCGGGGCAACGCGCATCTTACTCCACCCAGGTACTTTCGTTGAGTATAATTCATCCAATGACATCATCATATCGCCATCAATAGTGTAGAGCGGGAGGTCAGGGTATTGTTGCCGAAATAGCATGACCTTTCGCAAACCGGCTGCGTCCCACTTGCCTTTCAGTTCAACATAACCGATATCAGGGAGGTGGAAATCCGGCATGTATACCGTGCTGTGCTGCTCCAATTTGAGAGAGAACATCTGTGGCTCATACTTCCAGGGTATCTGCTTAAAATTTAGAATTCGGGCAAAGTTAGCTTCCCATGACGAACGGAACACTTCATCAAGGTCGGGGCAGTAGACTGGCCTAACACCCCAATCGCAAGGCTCCTTCTTTCTCACCTGATAAATTTGAGAGCCGTTGTTCAAGGCTATGTAGATCCCATGGTTGAACCTGTGAAATGGATGGCGCAATGATGGAACTCCGTTCAGGCCAAACAGCTGACTTAATGGTGTTAGGCCTATGAGGAACTGAAACTTTGGGATATTCATACCACCAATGTAGCTCATACTTGGGTCAAGCAATCTAGCTATGGAGCCGTCGCTGTAACTCTCAGCTTGCATGACAACAGATCTGGGGATCTTGAAAGTGGCCGACTGGAATACCTGTTTTTCCTCCACCACTTGTTGGCTCAAACACTTAGGAGCACTACCTAATAGGCATTCCACGCTTGGGGCATCAGCGACATCGTAAATGAGGATCAACTTAACCATGAGGCAGGATTCAATACTATCAGAGTAGACCTCATCTAGTGATTGTATTATGGGCGGGAGATAATTATATTCTCTGAACCGTGACTCGATCGCGGTAAGGTCGTATGCCTTTTGTGCTATGGGAACCTGATTTGCCTCAACATACCTGAAATACTTATCTCTTTCCTGACACCAAGTTGCATATCGTTCATGAGCATCAGACTGCTGATTCATACCCCACCTCCCAACTAGGACTTTGCCCGTCGATGTCTATAAGTAGATTCATTAAACATCAAGGCTTGAGACGATGTCTTTGATCTCATATGCACTGACGCATAAACTGTCAACCGCTAATCTTATTATCTCAAGACCCGCCACATAGTTTTCAATTTTAGCATCGTGCTCCTCTATTTGGAGTGCAATACGATCCTCTATATCCTTAAGAGGTTTGAACAACTGGTCAAAATTACTTTGAATCTCGTGTCGGTTTCGTGAAAAAGTGCGACCATCGGATCATGCTTCCTCGCTCTTGAATGTCAGAGTGCCCTTCACAATCTCCCCAGAGTTCTTTGATCTGATCTCATAATTCATGAACTCCGGAATGGTTCTGAAGATCAGCACAGTCGGAAAATGGACACATCTGTGCTGCTTAATGTACCGTATATTGAATTCAAGCACGTCATAGCCACCATCGACAAACACCTCATAACAGAATAGACGCTCGATTGTATCTCGGTATATTCTCTGGCTCTTCCTTAGCTCTTCTGTCGCATTGGATTGAGATGGTAGCGAAAAACTGGGCCGATCAATTGTCCGATCAATAGGATAGTCCGAATACGCATCGACATTCACGGTTGCTTGTCTGCAAAATAAACCCTCTGCTAACTCTTGTTTATTAATCTCGTCAATAATGTATCCACCAGGCATGGGGGTTTCGAACTCAGGCAGTACAGCTCCTTTAGGAATATACAGCCGTACATCCACATCCTCGTCGTGCATTGTGCCACTGTTGCTAACAATACATTCTACAATCGAACAACTTTCCAGGGCTGCGAAATAGTCGCGATACTGCTCATAGCAAATAACATCGTCTTCTATATCACCAATCAGCTCGTATTTCTTCTTCTCATTATCTTCCCCTTCCAAAACGGGTCCAGTCACAAATCCAGGTACAGTCAATACGCTGCTTGCTTTCAAATTCCCGACATTCCAGAAGCTTTCTTCAACGGCTATACCGTTCTCCTCGCAGAATCTCTGTATCCTTTTTTTCGTACCTGGGCTAATATCACGTGCTTTCTCAACGCCTGTCAATCCCTCTATCTGTCGAATACTGGTCGTAATCTGTGCGTACATCGGGTTCATTGATTTCGATTGGTCTTGCTCATCAGGCAAAGAGCGTTCTGGCAAAACTATCTCCTGCGCCTTTTCAATTTTGCTGACTATTTCTTCCCTCTTTGACTCAAGGAACTTCGATTTAAGGAGGTAATATTGGCGGACTTCAAGCTCATTACGTCCATCCACACCTGTCACCGATAGTTTAGGCGCTCTTGCGGCAACTTGAGCCGATGCCGGCTCTGCGATTCTCTTCAAAAAATGCAGACCTAAGTGGTTGGTGAACTGCTGCATAAGTTCTTGCTCGTTCTTAACCAGCCAATAAATCCCTCTATCCTTGTACTTCTCCTGAAAGGCTTTTACTTTCTTGTACTCATCGGAGTTCACCCTTGATGGTTCCATGGGCTTATCCAAGAAATAGAGAAAGACCTGCTTCCCAGCAGATAGCATTTCTTCTATTTCTTCTTCTGTCCCTGATCCATATTTTTCAGTGGGCGATCCGAATCGCGTCCAGAAAACTGCGACGGCGGCATCGCAGTCCTGTACAAGTTGCTTGTTTAACAGTTCCTGAGGTGCCCCACCGGACTCTGGATAGCTATCTGTCGACCAGTGTTTCACTGTAAGAATAGTGTTGTTGATCGTCCCGTACACCTTGTTGAACGCAGCCACTGCCTCTTTAATGATTGGCAAGCAACTATCAACAACATCACCAGGACAGGAGAACAATAAGTCATAGGTAACTGTCGTCCTTGGCATCTTTCGTCTCTCCTTCGAGTTAGGCTTTCATCTGGAATAGTTCTGACAAGCATTTATCGGACCGAATCAGGTCCTCCAAAGTCAACCTTCACGCTTACCCCTCATCAGAGTGAATGAGATATCGCTTCTCCACAGGGAGTTCGGCAACGGGTAGAGAAGGATATCTTTTGCGCATCATACTTCTTGGCGTTGACGTATATTTGATACATGTCAGCTTGCGAAATGCCGGAGTTGCGCTCCTTCTCAGATAGCAGCTTCCGCTTGGTATCCATGACCACCGTTCCGGCGCCATCAATCAGGACAAGAGAGGCCTACCCTTCTGCCAACCTCTTTTTGTGACTACCCTAATGGACTTACTTCTCTACTAGTAACAGGAATCCTTCGTATTTTCCGTCGCGCATTGTGACTAGCCTATGAAACATTTCTCATGCTGTATCGTCGTCGCCACGGCGATGAGCTGGTCAAAATCACCTACCGTACGCAAAAAGGCACCTGAGGTCATTCCTCAGGTCTAATCTCGCCCACCCACCCTTACTACAGAGCACATGAAGATGCCATTTTTGGCGTCGACCTGGCTGTAGTCATGCCAGTCGATAATGTAACGCCCGGAGAGGACGAGTGCATTATCCCGACCTTTGGTAGTGCCCTCGCCCATGCTAACGCCCCAGGACATCATGCCTTCCTTGATGGCCCCATGATGTACACTGAATGCCGAGTATCCAGCGATGTCATTCGCAGGTTTAGTCCAGTAGTTTGGATCATTCGTCAACCAAACGGCATAGCCTTCACGGTAACCTGAGATATGTTCACGGAAAGCCTCAACACGGCAGATGTCTTTCACAAAGTCATACTTGCCGATGTCCTGCGCTCCGTGGTTCTTTAGGTAGTACGGCTCACCAGCTACCACCGCGCTGAACAGCTTCGTTTTGTACTTCAACTCGATGGGGTAAACATCTTCGCCAATCCGCAAGAGAATATCTACATACTTCGTCGGATCGTTTGGCGGCGGGTACTCAAGCCGTATGACAGCATCGGGATATTGTAGCTGAAGCTCCCACGCAAAGGCGAATTGGAAATCAGCCTCCGAATGAAAGATCTTTCTTTTGTTCCTAAGCCGTGACAAAGGAACTTGTAGATCCATTTTCAACACCCCTAATCAACACGATTGCTCAATCCGTATCTCTAATAACATGAGGGAAGTACTGTATGTGTCCTCCAATGCGTACTTTCCCTGACTCAATAATGGTGTGTTCCAGCCGTTCGACTTCACTTCTCGTAAGTTCAAGTTCGCTGTGAAACTTGGTTTTGTCATTATTAAGGTAGCAGATGAATCTACTCTTCTTATCTTGGTCTTGCATAATTGATATCCGATTGGACGCTGCCAGCAGAGGGAACTCCTCACTATCAATTCGAGCATCACCTTCTACAATGTACAGGACGCTGGTATAGCCCCGGCCAGGCTTATCTTCTGTGCTGGGGATCAGCCAGTCTCGCCCGGTCTTCTTTGCGCGTCTTAGTTTCCCACGCCTAATCCATTGCCGGACGGTGACTGGCTCAACGCCGAGCATACTGGCATATTGCTCGACCGTAAGATAGTCGCACTCTACGCTTATCAGTGTGTGTTCCACGGTTGCAGTCATCGTGCTAATCTCGCCACCCTCAACTTCAATGTCACTGGCTTGGCAAAGATTTAACTCCATGCGATTTTCAAGGAAATCATACTCGTAGAACCACCAAAGCTCGGTCAGAACTGGTAGCTTGCATTTCTTGACCGCCGCATAGAACTTCTCGCAGAGCTTTACTCTATTGCTTACTACACCTAGGGGATAAACGGGATCCTCATTGGCCTTTTCATGTGCGATGAAAAGCTCAAGTACTCTTAAGACGTCTTCACGCGAAAACAGATGGTGTTCACGAAACAACTCCTCGGTAATATCCATTTAGAGAACCCCCTAACGTAAGATGGCTTGACATTATTGTAACGCAAAGTTACGCAAACGTTAAACCATCTTATCGCATCCTGGCAATTGTAGACAACTCTATTGCCAAGGCTCTATGCTTCGATTCCCGTGCCATCCTTGAAGCTGTACATCAGCCTACCGTCTGGCAATACCCGTACCTTCTCCACCGCCACCACCCACAGCTTCTCATCGAACTCCTCCAGAACCAGTGGGCGTGTCTCTATCCCCTGGATAAAACCTTCAAGCGTCAGGAGCTTACTCTGGCGTTCACGCCTCAACCCTTCAAGCTCGGTAACCCGCTCCGCGGCTCTTCGGTGCCTTTCCAGATAACTGTTGTTGCGTTCACTCCACTCATCCTGGCTGACAGCAACGCGGGCATTTTCATAGATTGCCTTCTTGTACAGTTCCGTGACCACCTCAATTTCCTGCCCCAGTTCCGCAAGCTCAGCATCAATCTTCGAGCAGTTGCAAAGGGAGCTTTGGGCAAGTCGGCAGTTAGCGTGTAACTCCTCTCGGTCGCCCATCAGCGTATTAAACGCATTGAGGAATCGCTGCTTTACCACATCCTCGGTGACGTGTGGAGTCTTACACCTGTTTTCACCCCGGTACTTTTCATTGCATCGCCAGATTGTGCGTCGGTACTTTGTATTTGAGCCCCAGACCTTCGAGCCGTAAAAGCCACCGCAATCACCGCAGACAATCTTTGCGGAGAAAGGACTGTGGCAGCTACTGGGCCTGCCAAGCTTCTTACGACGCTCTATTTCTATCTGCACCGCGTCGAACTCATCTGGCTCAATAATGGCTACGTGGCTGTTCTTCACATAGTACTGCGGCACCTCGCCCTCATTGACCTTTCTTCTTTTCGTCAGGAAATCTACAGTGAATCCCTTCTGTAAGAGAGCTTCTCCCTTGTATTTCTCATTGGACAGGATGCTCTTTACTGTGGCCACTTGCCATGTCTTTTTCCCTGCTGGTGAGGCGATCCCCTGGCTTGCAAGCTCCCTAGCAATCGCTGATGGTGTTTTGCCTTCTATTAATAGCCGGAATATCATCCGCACAATCTCGGCTTCGGACTCTACAATCCTCGGCAGTCTATCCTCACCCTTCTCGTAGCCAAGAAATTGGCCGTATGGGAGGCTTATCTTGCCGTCCGCCATACGCTTGCGCTGTCCCCACGTTACATTCTCGGATATGGAGCGGCTTTCCTCCTGCGCAAGGGAGGACATAATGGTTATGAGAAGCTCGCCTTTGCTGTCTAGTGTGTAGATATTCTCCTTCTCAAAATAGACCTCCACGCCTTTTTCCTTAAGCTTTCGTACCGTGACAAGGCTGTCGACCGTATTCCGAGCAAAGCGGCTGACTGACTTGGTGATAATTAAGTCGATCTGCCCAGCCAAAGCATCGGCGACCATCTGCTTAAAGCCGTCGCGTTTGTTAGTGTTGGTCGCGCTAATTCCCTCGTCAGTATAGATTCGTACAAACTCCCAGTCTGCACGTTCCTTGATGTACTTAGTGTAGTAGTCCACCTGCGCTTCATAGCTGGTCAACTGCTCTTCGCTGTCGGTAGAAACCCTGGCATAAGCCGCCGTTCTACGCCTGCCTAACGGTGAGCCGTCCTGAGGGGAGCGCTGGCCAATGGTTGCTGGTATTACCCTTACGCTTGATGCCATCTTACTCCCTCCCCTTCGCTCTATCGCCAGCTTCACGGCGCATCTCAATTGTCCAGCTTTCGCGGCGTGATTTGCCTTGCCAGGCTTTTTCGACCATGCTTCCGTCCCGGAACACGAAGACCAGTTTGTTGAACGCAGGGACACAAATTTCGGCAATTCTCTCGTTGAAGATATCCGCATCAAACCCGTCAAGGTTAAGAACCTCTGCAGCAGTCGCGTACAGTATTGGTTCCGGTATTTGCTTGGTGTGGCAGGCTGCCTTGCCCAACAGCAAGAAAGTGGAGCACTGCCAGACTGGGTTTCCTTTATTGACTCTCCGCTTATACTTCTTTCCGCAGTTTCCGCACTGGATAACTCCGCTGAACGCATACCTCTTGCCAGTAGAATCTTTTGCGCCAGAAAGCCTGCGACGCTGCTCCATGACTGCCTGTGCCCTCTCGCAAGTCTCTGGCTCAATGATGGCCGGATGTGTGTCGTCTGCCTGATACATCGGCAGAGCGCCCTTGTTCCAAACCAGCCTTTTCGTTAGATGGTCTGCAACGTACTTTTTCTGAAGCAGTGCGCTTCCGGTATACTTTTCGTTTCTGAGGATTTCCATCACCCGCTGGCTTTTCCAGTTACCACTGCGTACTTTGGGAACATTCATGGCTCTTAGTTTCTTGGCAATCGCGCTCCCTCCCATGCCACTGATATAGTCCGCAAAAATCAGGCGCACGACGGCAGCTTCCTCGGGGTTGATCTCCACTTTACCCTTGCCGATTCGGTAGCCAAACATAAACCTCAGGTTGGCCAGCTCTCCATTCTCGAACTGTTTACGGATTCGCCATTTGCAGTTTTCACTTGCCGACAGGCTCTCTTCCTGTGCGTAAGACGCGAGAATTGTCAGCATAAGCTCGCCGTCGCCGCTAATCGAGTGGATATTCTGCTCCTCGAAATACACATCCACACCCAGTAGTTTCAGCTCCCGCACAGTCTCAAGTAGTGTAACGGTATTCCTGGCAAAGCGTGAAATTGACTTTGTGATAACAATGTCAATTTGACCGTTCCTACAGTTTGCAAGCATCTTCTGGAACTCGGGCCTGCTGTCCTTGGTCCCCGTCACGGCTCCGTCCGCATAGACTCCGGCGTACTCCCAGTCAGGTCGCCGCTGAATCAGTCCGCTGTAGTAGCTGACCTGAGCGGCAAGGGAGTGAAGCATTGCTTCCTTTCCGCTAGATACACGCGCGTAGGCTGCGACTCTCCGCTTTGCAGGAAACAACTGAGCAGTCAGGGCTGTCTTTGTTACTGTCCTTTCCATAAACGACCTCCTCTTGCTATGACATATTCGCTCTAAACGCCGGTGTTATCAAGCACTTTAGCGATATATGCTGCACGAAGTCAGAGCATATTTATGGGCTATTGCCATATCAATTTGTTTCAATTCATCCTCAGAGATAATGCCTTCAGCAAGCCATTTTCTTAATACCGTTACCGCTGTCTTGTAGTGGATGATAGCCTTTTCTTTACTCATGGCGCCGCCTTAGATTTACCGTAGCAGGCGCGTGAACAGTATTTGCGGTTCTTGTTTCCGTAGCTTTCACAGGCGGCGCCGCAGTGGGCACACGTGAAGGGATATAGCGCTTTACGGTTGAGCGCTTCCGGGTGGGCGTTCCACCAGGTCATACGGCATTTAACGGAACAGAATCGCTTTTGTTTGGCACCGGCGGTATGGGTGAGCAGTACTCCGCACTGACGGCAAAGAATCCCTGGAGCCTGATTGGCAATTACCATGCCGACACCGCTGAGGTTGTTGCGGCGGCAGAACGATTTGACCGTGTTTTCAGATGTGCCAAGGAGCGTGGCTATCTTTGTATAGCTATGGCCCATGCTGCGCATCTGTGTGATTGTCTCTTTCTGCTGGTTTGTCATTTGGTTACCCCCTTCAAGGACAGGCCCTTAGGTGCCTTCGCCTTAAGCCACCGCAGGAGGTAAAATCGGACGGTTTGGGTGCAATTAAATAAGACCCCTGGAGCGGAGAGAAACTTTCCGCGCTAGGGGTCTTATGTTTGTGTCACCTAGGAATCTTCAATTTTTGTCCAGGGAAGATGGTGCTCCTAGTAAGCCCATTCATCTTCATGATTTCGGGATAACGATCCCCCCTGCCTAGCTTCGCCACAGCTATTTTCCACAGGGACTCACCCTTGATGACGGTGTAAGTATCATAAGCCTCTGGGGGCATGCCTGTTTGGGTAGTTGTATCGCCCTCCGCTAGTGCCTTCTCAACATCAGCCCGGAAGGTCTCCATGTTCTTACCGTGCCTGGGGAACCAATGCATTACGTCTGCATGGTTGCTGGCAACGCCAAGTTTATACCCTTCCGAATGGCATATGATATTCTTTCCATTGAGTCCGTATTGCTTGCAGAGATGGACGCAAAGCTCCAGGGCTTCCTTGTAAACGGCATTAAAATACGAGGCATCGGTCAGACCGTCCTCGCAGATTTCAAAGCCGATATGAGTATCATTTGCTGAACCTCCGGCATGCCAGCCGCGATGGTTCCACGGCAGGGTCTGATAGGTGGCGATGCTTCCGTCAGCTAGTTTGCCGATAAAACAGTGGACACAGACCTGTCTGCCATCCGGCCTGTACTGATTCCAGTGGTTGTTATGCCGGTTCTTGCCCAACAGCCCGTCGTCCGGGCCGACGTAGCGCCTCAGCCACGGGTTGTTCGCGCCGGTGGAGTGAACCATGATACCTTTCGGCGCAATCGTTCTGTTTGCCTTGTAGCAAGCGTTGTTGGTGAAAATCAACGTACGAAGGTTCATTTGTCTACCCCCTCGCCATCGCAGGAGTTGAGTTGCGCCAATATCATCCTGAGCTTCTCGGGGATAGGCAGCCCAATGTGGCCCGCATTCTCCAGGATGGAAATGCCTTCGTTGCTCAAGTAAAAGAAAATTACCGCTGTCCGGATCGCGCCGCCGTCGCCAATCACCTGGTTGTCGACGATATGCCCTACACCCACCAGTACAAAGATGAGCACCTTCTTAAAGATGCCCCTTGCGCCTATCTCGCTGGAGAGCTTTTTATCAGCAATTGCGCACATGACGCCGGTCAGATAGTCGATAACTACAAAGGCGATCAGCGCGTAAAGGAAACCGTCTAGGCCGCCAAGAAACCAGCCTAGAAAACCGCCGATGGCGGTAAAGGCCGCCTGTACCCAGTTCCAGAATACTTTCATTGTTGTTTGCCTCCCATCCATCGTTACGGGGTCAAAAAGTTTAGCAATTGCATGTGCCCTTCTTATCCCCGCTCGAGAAATTGCTAGCCATGTCGTACGCGCAGGTACAATGCTACGAAAGTCGGAAACCCACAGAATCAATTAATTTCACGACCGTATCCATTAGATCAGCCCCTCCCGAATCTTAAACACAAGCGGGTCTTGATGTCCCAAGGCCCACAATCCGACGCCTTTCAGCCCCCACCTGTGTTTTGCAAGGTTTGCCAGTACGTCAAAGTGCTCTGCGTCAGAATAATGGGCAATTGAAAAGCCCCGCTCATCTCCTAAGAAAAGCTGGGCCAGCCACAAACCCCGGTCGCGGAGACGAAAAATAACGCTCCTGTCATCGTCAAATGCAGCTAAAGGGGTACTGTGGAAGTACTCAAAGTCTAAGGAAATACTCACCTGCCTGGTCGATTCTTCTTCCCCCGGCCCGTCAAAGCGGAAATACTCCCACGGATCAATCCACGTCACGCCGGTACGCTCGATTCGCCCCCAGCGTTGGACAAGTCCGTCAGGCAAGACCACGTCCAAGGCTTCCTGCGGCACATAGACATAGGGGTCGCCGGCGTCCAACAGGCTGCACTCACAGGCCGCGCTGCTGGTGTGGATGCCAAAACCGCCGAGGCTGGGGAGGGATGCTGTCATCCCAAACACCCGGGACGTTCCTACCCAGCACTGCAATTCACTCCCGCGCGTTCTTACCCGCAAGGTATACCAAACATTTAGGTCCACGCTCTGCGCCACGCCCGGCTGCAAACGCACCCATATCCCGGCTTGCCGCTGCCAAAGCTCCGCTGTTTGCGTGCTTCGCCGGAGCAAGAACAAATACAGGTCGTTGACTCCCTGGGCTTTGAAAACAATGCCCATGGTACCGCTGCCGGCGGTCATTTGCATCCTAGCCCTGATGTTTAGGTCACCAAACCTGTAATAGGACAGATGCGCCTGAGCGTCAAGGCTTGCCGGGTCAGATTGAATTAATACTCGCCTTGTTGGGTCTGTGTCGATGCTCCACGTGTCCCCAAGCCGGGTGTAAAACCCTAGTGTGTTGTCCCGGAAGTCGTCATACCAAATCCAGGCGTGCTCCGGGGCATTTTGCAGCACCTCAGAAGTAAGGACAAATTGCTCCGGCATCACCAAAGCGCCGCCTACCGCCTTAAACCTCCTCGGCGTGAGCGTAAAGGAGGCTTCCCCGCCGGTCATGCTGAAGCTAAAACGCGAGCAGACCCTAAAGCCCCAAAACTGGATGCCGTATTGGCTGCCCTCGCCCCGCACTTCCAGGGTGTGGCTTCCAGCAGAAAGATTAAACCTGCCAGCTATCAACCAGTGCGTTTTGCGGTGAAGGGGGTACCAGTCCGGGAATGGCCCGATTTGCACCGGAACCCCGTTTAACCACAACTGCAAGACCTGACGGTTCCACCAGGGAAGATTCACCCGCGCCGCTAGGTCATATTCCCCGGACTGGGGGACGGAAAACGAGAAGATGGCCAGACCCTCTGCTTCCCGCGTCGGAGCTGTCCCGGGAGGAGAACCCGGCGGTATGGGGAGAAGCTCGGGCGCCCTGGAGGTAATCCATCCGGTGCCCACCGGCATGGCTCCAGATATTTCATTAAAGTCGCTGCCTGTCCTGTCCACGACCTGCCCGATAAACTCAGGTTGCTGGTTTTTTTCATATGTGATCAGGTAGTCTCTCCTGACCCTGCCTACTTGGCCGGAAACCCTAAAGATAGGGCTTGTGACCTGCACCGCATCCATCCCGTCTTGGTAATCGTAAATATGAAGAAGGAGGTATGGGCTTTGGCTGTCCTCGTCCAGAAAACCGGCAAAGGGAATGCGTGGCTGTAGTTCATGAAAAGTAAAGTCCCCTTGCTGCCAGCCTAGCCAGGCGAGGAAGGTACCGCCACTGCCCCGGTGACCTACGGGCCTGCGGTCAATTCGCCAGTTAAAGCCGAAGCCGGGAATGCCGAGAAAGATTTTCCCCTTAGGTATGCGCGTTACCGCGTAGTCATAGATTTCTTCCATCCACCACATCGGGCTGATAGGACCGGGGGCACTTCCCGCCCAAGCAAAGGCGTAGCTCATGATGACGCAGGTATCGAAGTAAGGCTCCATACGCCTATAATCACACCAACGCTCCCACCACGGAAGCCTGTCCCCGGTCATCGGCGGCAAGTCCCAGTGCACGTAACGTTGTGTTGGACGGCTCTTGATGCTCTCGTAAATCCTCTTCGCCAGGGCCACCACGCCATCCGGATTGTCGTTCGGCCCTTTTTCCAAGTCGATATCTACTCCTGCGGCAAAAGGGTATTCGTCTAGGATACGGTGCAGCTCGCTAATGAACAGGTCCTGTGCGCCTCCCGTATTCTCCACGATGGCCTGGAAGCGGGAAAGGATACCGTCATTACGCACCGTCAGCAGATGGACTATATGCGGCCAGCGCGCTACCCGAGCCAAATCTGCGGCAGGAATGCTGCCCACAAGTCTTCCGGTATTGTCAGGCACCAGAAAATCAAAGTGTCCCATGTGAGTTAGCCGGTCGCCAAAGTCCCACCATTCCTGCCTGGCACGTGTGGTTTTCAAAAAAGACCAGGACATGAAAGCCCGGCCGTCTTGCCGCATGCTCATATTCTCCTGCCTCCCTCCGCCAGCTGCCATTCCTGAAGCTCTACGAGCACCCTAGCCGAGGGTTCCGGGCGGGGAGCGGCTTGTCCCGCGTCATGGCCTAAAAAGGAGACAGGAAAGCGGGGATTACCCCAAGCAGCATATAGAAAATCTCCCCGAAAGCCCTGCGTGAGCGTGCCGTTCTTTAACACCCGCCGGCCTGTGCCGATGACTTCTAACTCCTGGTTTCGAGCCAGTTCCTCCGGGAAGGAGAAAGCCCTCGTCAGCTGGTCCTGCCACAAGGCAATGCCTCTCGTTAGACTTTCTTTTGCCCGGATATGAAAATCCAGCGCTGTGGGCACGATAACCGCCTCCGGCTCCACCAACCAGTAAGCCCCCCGGTTGGGAATGATGAGTGTTCTTCGGCCCCTGATCACCGCGTTGAAATGTTTTAGCGGGGCAGGGCTGCCGCTCTCTCGCAGCTTCTGCAGCATCTCTTTGGTGTTTTGGGAATACCCGGTCAACTGCTCGCCGTCTTGCAGCATGACATCCGTAGCCGAGAAAGAACCTACAGCATCAGTCAGGACTAGTCTAACCTGAACGCGGTTAACTCGTTTTCCTGCTCCTGTTTCAAGGCGAAACAGATAACGCTTCATATCCGTCACCTACTCACTCGCATAAATTTCGCCGGCCGCCTTGACATTCCGCACGAACTATGGATAAACTCTTGAAAACGGAGCAACTTGGATGGAATTAACATACTCAGGGGAGGGTCTATGAGACGCAAATTCCTAATAGTAGGGACAGCAGTATTGATAATCGCAGCGCTTGTCGTGATAGCGGTCAAAATCACTTCGGCCAAAGACTACACTGGCGTTGCAGTCTCCCCTCTGCCCGTTGACGAGCAAGTTAGGGTGGCGCGTAGTGTCCGCCTTTCCGCCGTCGTTAACTGGGGAGAGGGAGGCCCCATGTACCCCCGAGAGGTCGTCGAAGCCTTTTTGCTTGGCCACCCCTACCCCGATTTTCTTGACGCCAAATATGGCAAGCCAGAGTTATGCGGCAGATCAAAGGAGCGAAACGAGATTGCCTTTCTTAGGCAGTCCACCATCGACCATGAAAGAACCCGCATTTTTTATCACTACATCATTCCTCCGGAGGCGGTCTATCAGCGGACGATTAACATTTACACCCGGTCCGGCATATACACTATAGGGCTGTATGTCGACCGGCGTGGGCGCATCATACGCTCATGGAGCAACTTCAACAACCCATGGCGGGGGCCAGGCTAATGCCGGCCCCTACCTTATTGCTACGCGAGCGATGTGCGAATCGTGCTGGTGGCCGGCCTATTAAACGGTAGTCCTGTGTCGACAAATGCCCAAGTACTGCCGACCGGATCCGCATGCTGCCATCCCCACGCGGTCAGAGATATCGGCCGTAAGACGGCAGTTACTTGCCAAAACGCGCACCAAGTCTGCCCCATTGGGGCCGCAATACCGGTGCGGATAGCTACCATCGAACCAACAGGCAAAGTCTCAATTAGCACGCCGTCCCTGTTTCTGAGTTGCGCGGGACGGTTTTGTATTGGGTATGTTCGCAAACCCCCGTTCCAAAAATCAGTGCCCCAAAATAAATTTTCGACTGGGGTAAACCCCTGCGGCCAGCTAACGGCACTGGTAACGAAACCCCACTGAAGGACACCGGCGGAATTACGAATCATCACCCTAAGGTCCCAAGGCCAGTCGGGGTCCCAGGTGTTTGGGCGAAGCCAACTGCTCTGAAACCTGAAGTAATCATTAGTCTCAATCGTCCCAATCTGCACACCACCGGAGGTACCGTGTACAACGTCTCGCACTGGAACAGGCAGTCCTTTGTTTACGCAAAATAGGTTGTGTGTTGTTTCGTTTAGAAACTTCCTTGGAACAGCTCCTGCTGGGCAAGGTATTGACATTTTCATTCCTCCCTAGATTAGTTTCTTACTCAAACGAAAACCGCAGTTCTGCCGGGTGCGCATTCCACAGAGTCGCTAGCATACCGCTTTGGAACGCAATGTCGGTGACATTGATCACTCCTGTGGCATCTTCCATGCAGAGCCGGATAGAGATTTTCATCACCTTCTTTTTAGGGGAGACTGTAGCTGTAAATGCCTCCAACATAACCACACCGCACCCTCCTTAACGCAGCACCAGGGACACAAATTGTGTTTCGCTGGTGTTGTCCTCGTAATGGATGGTAATTTCGACCCCGGCCCTGCCGCTCGGCCCCAGTTGGACATTGGTCAGAGCCGCCCGAAGACTTAACACATAGCTGTCCCGCCAAGAGGGATGCACAGTCTGGGTCAGAGTTTTAGAAACACCGAAAACGCCTTCTGCCCTAAAAGACGCTCTCCCTGAATGTCCTTGTGTGCTATCTACCATCCAGCCGTCGTTGATCCAATAAGCCGTGCTGCTCTCGGCCCGAGAGTTTAGGAGCAAGTTAAAAACAGATAGGTGCTCGATGTCTTTCCGGCCAAGGTTATCCGCTGTTTCAAACAGAGTTACAGATCGCCGCACCTGATTGAGGGTCGCTGCCAGGTCTTTGCGCACCACAGCCAGCTCAATATCGCTCCGCCACGGCTCCTCCACAAAATACTTCATGCGGACAACCCTTGTATTAATATTAATGCCGGAGTCCTCATCGTAGACTGTTACCACGTCCCCAAGCTTAACCTGTTCTTCTTCGAAGCCGGGAAGAACAGCTAGGTCAACAATCCCACACTCATAGCTCACCCGCGGTTGACTCACGGCATCGAGGAATGCTTGAGCGTACTCTTTTAATTGGTTGGGGTCAGCGAACTCCTCGGCTATTAAAACTGCCGAGGGAGGCGGGGTGTATCCGGATGCAACCTCCAGATAGGGAATCCCGTTATTGACGGTTTCAATAGTTAAGCCGCCCCTGCCCCTAGGGTAGACCCTGGTTACCACTTCAATTATGTTCTTTTCCTCTTGGGCCCGGCGAAGGTTCTTCCCTCGCAAAAAGAAAACGTGTCTGTCTTCTCCGCGGGCTTCCCGGATGGCAACGAGCCTATTTCTTGTTTGAAAACCCAGTTCCACCTGAAAGATGCGCTCCAGCTCCCGCAGCGCGTCCAGCCGATTGCAGCCCCCGCGAAACACAAAAGGGCGATGAGGCGTAAAAGTGACGCTCCCGGCCTGCCAGCCTGTGCCGAAGATAAGATAGTTCAGCACCTCTGCCGCGGTTGTGTTTTCCCACTCACGGGCCGGTATCTCAGGCATCTTTAATAAATCGTACCAAGATGCCCAGGCCTCGATGTGGAGGTGCCTTGCCCCTGTATTTTCCTCCTTATTAGCCAGCACTATAGTCCGATAGATGCTCCCCGATAAATCCAGCAGCACCCCCGTTTCAAGCTTTTCCATCCCCGGTTTTAAAGGCAGCTTAAACTCCAGCCGGTCTTCGCTGCCCAAGGTCTGGTGCAAGATTATGTCATAGGCATCCTGTAGGAGGAACACCGGCTCCATGTGGGCATTGACCACCACCGGCACAGCAAAACCCAGCCTGTCATACCAAGGGATGGGATGCCAGGGGAGAAAAACTTGGTTGTAAAATGTGTCGGTGTTATACCGCCTGCCGGTGTTGTACACGCTCAGGCCCTCCTCAGAAACACAGCCGGCCTTGGGCCGGTGATAAAGGCTGCGCCGGAAGGGAGTGGATTGGGGAAACCGTCTCCGTAAGCCCTGGCCAACCGGTAGCCGGTAATTACCCCGGCCCCTAGATCCTCGCTGCCCAGCGCAATCATACCTGCAGATGTTAGCCCCTGCAGGCTCGGTGCGGCGTCCTGTAGGCGAGCCAGCCAGTACAGCCCCGGTGCGAGCACTAAACTGATTGTCAGCGCCCTAATGCCCGCCGTCCCCGTTGTCACAACTCCCGCATCAAAGACAAGTGTCCCCGGGTACACCGCACCGGTATCTGCATAGATGCCGAGCCTCGCGTTGCCGGCGGCTAGAGTGGTGACGTTGATGGCAATACGATCAAAGGTCTGGGTAACCGGCACATAAAACGGCAATATATCCAAGTTGTTGGCCGATACAGCAAGCGACGACAGGGCTGATGCGGTGATGCCCGCATGGTACAGCCCCGCCCGCCGATAACGCAGGTAATCAAGTGCATCAAGACTCAGTTTGTCGGTCGCAGACATGAAGCCAGCTGCTTCAGTGGTCGCCAACGCGTGGACGGCGCCACCTGCACCTGCGTGGCCCAGCAACGGCGAGCTCGCAATCGTGTGTGTGAAGTCAGCCGTTATAACCGCATCACTGGCCTGCTGAGCAGGAAACACTACCATCCCCTGTGCCGCATAGAGGACATATTCCGCAAGCGGCACGATATCGCCGCCGCGCCTGACAACCGGTGCCGGGGTCTCCAGCCAGTTCCTCAGTGTCCCTTCGTAGATCCGCCGGTGCATGGCAGGCTCGGCTTGATCGGACACGGCCTGCAACTCATGGCCGGTGGCGGTGGATGTATGCATGCTAAGCACCGTCTCAACCTTGTTTATAGCGTCCTGAATGCCGGATATATCAGCACTGTAAATCTCACGACTGGGTATCTTTTTAAAGGGTGTTACCGCCATAAGAACACCTCCTTACAACCATCTGTTGCGGCAATGCACTTCCAGCCTGGACCATGTCGCACCCCCTTGGGCCAATATCCGAACCGTGTTCAGCCCTGGGACTAACTGCGGGAAAACCGGGCGCTCCAACAGGGGTAGCACTCTTTCCCTGTGTTCTCCCTTGACAATAACGGCCGTCTTTTGCCGGCAGTCAATTTCCAATTGCTCTCCTTGGGTCAGCGGACCCCAATAGGTCACCTGTACCTCATTAATTTTGACGGCTAGGGATTGATTGCCGCCAGCTGATACTCCTCGCAGCATGAGGAGCGGGTCAGCCGGGGCAGTACCACGCTGAATGTGCTGATGTGGTGATGTCGTCACCGTGACTATGTCGGGGACGACAGCGTAGGAGAACGGGTCGCTACAGATCATCTGCAGCGAAAAAAACCCTTGTCCAGCGGTGACCTCAGCATTCAGCCCCCCAGCGACGCAAGTAGCTAGATAGTACCGGTCCGGCGTCTCCTCAAAAAGTAGCTGCTGTGAGCCTCGCATGGGGTTAAGCCAAGAACGTACACGGTCTAAGCGCTCGTACATCTCTGCCCTGCTCGCCGCTTGCAACCAGCACTCCATCTGCAATGTACGCTCTCCCAAGTCCGGTATCATCCTAAGCGCGCCATGCCTTCCCGTCATGACGATAACCTTCTCCCGTACGCCTGGGAAGATGGAAAGAGGGGAACGCAAGAGGGATATGGAGTAAGTACTAGAGTGCTCTCCGGCAAAGGAAAACCCCCCCATTACAATCGCCCCCTTCCCCGGTTGGCCGCTTCAATGTGGCGGTACAGCTGACGGCTAATGGCGTCTATATCTGTGTCACTACGGACGGTCATGTTCTGTACATTTACCAGAGGAGCATTGTAGATTGACGGCCCCGCGCCAGTTGCCGCTCCCGCAGCCATCCCTGCGCCTGCCATGACCGGCTGGGCGCCTCCGATTGAAGGTGCGCGTATCTGCAAGTCCTCCAGCTTGCCGTATTCGTCCTGGATAACCTTGACCCCCGCCCGGATATTGTCGACAAGAGACGGGCTTTGCCTGGCAAAGGGATTTAGCCTGTTAAGCGTACCCCGGATGCCATCTACAATGCCCGTGACAGTCTCGCGGGCGCGGCGGATCGGACCGGCTATGGCTTCCACAATACCGCCCATCATTTCACGGACTCGGGCTACCATGTCCTCAAGCCGACCTATCGTGCTGTCTCGTATCGCTTGGATTACTTCACCGGCGCGATCTCTGGCCCAGGACAGGCGCTCCCGGATTCCCTCAGCGATGCCGGAGAATATGGCTCTAACACTTTGCCCAAAGGCCGTAATCCGTGCCCCCGCGTCAGCGACAAATCCTGCCGCAGCCGCCTTTACATCGTCAAAGTTACGGATCAGCCACACAATGCCCGCTACCAAAGCAGCGATGATGGCAATGACGGCAATGACCTTGGCCAAGAGCAGGACTTTCATGGCTATAAACGCACCGACGGACACTTTAGCCAGAGCCGCGGCCGCAGTCAAGGCACCGATTGAGGTGGTAATGGCACCGATTGCGCCGATCACCTTGCCAATGATAATTAAAAGCGGCGCCAGGGCCGCTACCGCGGCCAGAACAGTAATAATAATCTTGGCGGTGCCTTCGTCTAGTCCCCGAAACCAAGCGGCAAGTTCTTCCACTCGTTTGGCCAGGTCCTGGATCATGGGCAATAACACCTTGCCGAAGGTCGCTCCGACTACCGCCCCGGTCATGGCCAACTGGGCCTTGGCTGTGTCTAACACGTCGTTAAATTCGTTCAAACCGTCCAGCGTATCTTGGCTGAGAATTAACCCTGCCGCAGCCGCTTCATCGCCGAGCTTCTTAAGCGCATCCGCACCGCCGAGAATCAGCGGGTTGAGGTCTTGGGCGGATTTGCCCATCAGGGCCATGGCCATGATGTTTCGTTCTGTTTCGTTCTCCACGCCTCCGAGAGCGGCAATCACGTCATGGAATACCGCTTCGTTGTCGCGCAGCTTGCCCGTCTCATCGGTGATAGCCACGCCCAACCGCTCGAACGTGGCTATTGCTTGTTTGTTCCCATCTTGTGCCGCGCCCATGGTGCGCGTTAATTTGGTCAAGCTGCCGGTGAGTGTTTCCAGCGGCACATCGATAAGGTCCGAGGCGTAGCGGAATCTTTGTAGAGTGTCTGTCGATAGCCCAGTTTGTTTGGCCAGGGTGTTAAATTCATCTGCGGCAGCCGCAGCTTTTACAGTTAACCCTACGAGGCCTGCAAGAGCGGCAGCTGCAGCACCACTAACGGGCGCGAGCTTCTTGCCCAGAGCCTCCGTGTCCTCCCCGAACTTACTGATGCCCTCTCCCGCCTGCTTGAAGCGGTTGTTAACCTCTATCAGCTGTTTCTCTAAGCCTCTAAGTTCGGCTTCAGCCGCGATGACTTCCCGTGTTAGAGCCCTGTATTGGTCTTCGCCAATCTTGCCCTCGCGAAAGGCCTGCTCGGCCTGTCGCTGCGCCTCCCGGAGGGTGTCCAAGCGTTCGGCAGAGGTTTTGACAGCGTCGGCCAACAGTTTCTTTCTTTGCGTCAGGAGTTCGACGTTGCGGGGGTCCAGCTTCAAGAGTCTTTCCACCTGACGCAGTTCAGAAGAAATGTCCTTCGCGCTTTTATCTACGCCTTTCAGGGCCTCGCCAAGCTTCGTC
>Ga0208100_100086_pt1 | contig 40713 bp, 46 predicted proteins | sample SubbioR11_8A_Aug_FD_184817 | JGI IMG/M metagenome (GOLD analysis project Ga0208100, IMG submission 184817) | Serpentinite rock and fluid subsurface biosphere microbial communities from McLaughlin Reserve, California, USA - CR11_8A_Aug (SPAdes) | ecosystem: Environmental > Terrestrial > Deep... | reverse complement strand
GCGCCTGCCTGATCACAAGATCAATCGCATCGAAGATCTCATGCCGTGGAACTGGCAGGCCGAAAACGCCTGAAACCGCGCCGACACCGGACGGATACCCTCGGTCTCTGGGAAGGTCATGTCGAAGGGCGCAAGCGACCGGGCGCGCGGGCTGGGGGTTGCGACCACGACGGCATCCACCTCGGGCCGCAGCGCGTCCAGCATCGTGCGGTCGATGAAGGGCGGCGCAGGCTCCAGCCCCAGGGCTCTGTCCGGGGGCGGGGCATCGGCAAGCCAGAGCAGGACGCGTCGCCTGGGCATCCGGGCCAGAAGCTGGCGCATCCGGGACAGCCAGGTGTCCTTGAGCACCGTGATCACCTGAGCGCAGGCCCCTGGATCGCTCCGCTCCAGCATCTGCAAGAGATGCCGGGTGAAATGGATCTCGGTAAAGTCGACCTGGGGAAACAGCGCGCGCAGCGCCGGGGTTGCGACCAGGAAGCGGTCATTGCGGCGGCTGTGGACCGAATAGAACGGGTTCGACAGCGCCTCTGCCCCCGTCACCTGCACCACGGCCACCTGGGCGCGGCCCGCGATGTCCAGTGCGGCCGGGTCCGAAAGGTAGAAGTCCGGTCCCGCGTTCAGCCCCCCAAGGTTGGCGACCGGACGGCCCAGCGCTGCTTCCACCAGCGCCGGATAGGGCCGTGCCACGTATTTCCCGAAAGTGGCCGACCCGCCCAGCACGGCCACATAGGGCTGCGCAAGGTCACGCTCTGGCCCCCGGAACACGGCCTTCGACGCGCCATAACGGCACGGAAAGTAATCCAGCCCCCCCGCTTCCGCCGGAATCGACATCATCCCATCACCCGATTGCAGTCTACCCGCCGCAAAGTCTGCCCGATGGTGGTTGCCGAATGGCTAAAATCGGGCGCATCGCTAAAGGTCTACGCATTTCCCCATCCTTGCGCGGACCCGACCCACGGGGCATAAGCGAAGGCGTCAGACGGAGGTGCATGCGATGGAGATCAAGCTGGTGGGCGTCGTGGGTGCCGGGCAGATGGGCAACGGGATTGCCCATGTCTTCGCGCTTGCGGGCTATGACGTGCTGATGACCGACATTTCGGAAGAAAGCCTGTCCAAGGCCCTTGCGACCATCGAGCGGAACATCGACCGCCAGGTCTCTCGCGGCAAGGTCCTGCCCGCCGACAAGCGCGCAGCGATGGAGCGGATCAAGACCTCGCTGAAGCTGTCGGACCTTGGCCAGTGCGACCTGATCATCGAGGCCGCCACCGAACGCGAGACGGTGAAGCAGGCGATCTTCGAGGACCTTTTGCCGCACCTGAAGCCGACGACGATCCTGACCTCGAACACCTCGTCGATTTCCATCACCCGGCTGGCGTCGCGGACGGACCGGCCCGAGAAATTCATGGGCTTCCACTTCATGAACCCGGTGCCGGTGATGCAACTGGTCGAGCTGATCCGCGGCATCGCCACCGATCAGGAGACCTGGGACACCCTGCACGAGGTGGTGCGCAAGCTCGGCAAGACCGCCGCCAGCGCCGAGGATTTCCCCGCCTTCATCGTCAACCGCATCCTGATGCCGATGATCAACGAGGCGGTCTATACCTTGTACGAGGGCGTCGGCTCGGTGAAGTCGATCGACGAGTCGCTGAAGCTGGGCGCCAATCACCCGATGGGGCCGCTGGAACTGGCGGATTTCATCGGGCTGGACACCTGCCTGGCGATCATGAACGTGCTGCATGAGGGGCTGGCGGACACCAAGTACCGGCCTTGCCCGCTGCTAACGAAGTATGTCGAGGCCGGCTGGCTGGGCCGCAAGACCCAGCGGGGGTTCTATGATTACCGGGGCGAGGTGCCGGTGCCGACACGATAAGCGGCGCCGCTGGTGCTGGCCTTGAGGAGCGTCCCAAAGTCCCCGTAGGCCCGGCGCTTGCGGGGCGCTTTCGGGGGCACATGCGCCACCCGGGCCAGAGGCACGCTTCAGCGCACCCTATGCCCGGTCCTTCAACGCCAGCGTATGCTCGCGCAGCCAGGCCAGGAACCCGCGCGGGTTGCCTTCCCACTTCTTCAGCTCCCCCGCCGGGATCGGCTCGCCGATCACGGGGCGGGTCGGCTTGAAGAGACAGCGTTTGATCTCGTACAGCAGCAATCCCTGCCGGATCGTGTCGCTGACCTTGTTGGCAATCAGGAACGTGCGTGAATTCTGGCCGGGGAAGTAGACCGGCAGGATCGTCGCACCCGTGGACTTGACGATCTTGTGGGTGAAGACGTTCCACTCGCCCTCGACCGCCGGACCCCACCAGCCGGGGCTCATCGCGACCTTGCCGGCGGGAAACAGGATGATCACCCCCCCGGCCTTGAGGTGCGCCATCGTCTCGTCCCGCATCTGCAGGCCCAGCTCGCGCGCGTTGTCCTCGTGCGGGAAGGGGACGGGGATCATGAACTCCTCGACCTCGGGGATGCCGGTCAAGAGCGAGCGGGTCAGGATCTTGAAGTCGGACCGCACGCGGTTGACCATCTCGGCCAGGACCATGCCGTCCACCAGACCCGAGGGGTGGTTCGACACCACGACCAGGGGGCCGGTCGGGGGGATGCGGGCGATTTCCTCGGCGGGGGTCTCGATCCGGATGCCCATGTGGCGGATCGCCTTGGGCCAGAACGGCGCGCCGTGCGGGGCGCCGGACTTTTCAAAGCTGCGGATCAGGCGCAGAAGCTGGACCTTGGCGGTCAGCCATTCCAGCGCGCGGATCGTGCCGGCCTTCCACGGATTCTTGAACGTCCCGGCATAGGACAGCCGCCGCATGTCGTACTGGCGGTCAGCCCGACCGGCCGCAGACGACGGCGTCTCGGTGGCGATCTGGCTTTGGTCTGTCACTAAGCGGCTATCCCCGGCAGTGCCCGGCACGCGCCGGGATATCTCTGCTCAATAATCCTCTCCGAAGCGGGCCGCAACCAGCGCTTCCAGAGCATCGGCGAGTTTCTCCGCATCATCCCCGCTGGTCGTCACGTCAATCGTCGTCCCGCGTGAGGCGCCCAGCATCAGAAGGCCCATGATCGAATCGCCCGCAACTTCCATCCCGTCCTTCGTCACCGAGGCGCGGGCCTCGTGCGCCTCGACCACTTCGACGAATTTGGCACTCGCGCGGGCGTGCAGGCCCTTTTCGTTGACGATCCTGAGGGTTCGGCTGGTCATTGCTGTTTCTCAGGCCCCACCGCCGAGGTCGAGGCTGTTGATGTACTTGCGCCCGGCGTCCAGTGCGGCTGCCACAGCCTCAGGAACACCCAGATCGCGCGACTTGGCAAGCTTGATCAGCATCGGCAGGTTCGCACCGTACAGGATGCGGCGGCCACTGGTCGCGCAGGCCGGCAGCGACAGGTTCGAGGGCGAGCCGCCGAACATGTCGGTCACCAGCACCACCCCATGCCCGGTGTCGACGGCATCGGCGGCATCACAGATCTCCGCCTGCTTGGCGCTGCGGTCGTGGTCATCCTCGATCGAGATCGCGCGGACCCCGTCCTGGCGGCCGACGACATGCTCCACCGCAAGGAGATATTCCCGCGCCAGACCGCCATGTGCCACGATCACGATACCGATCAAGCGCCTGCCACCTTCATTGCCTGGGGATCATGGACCGCAGCCTTGCGTTCCAGTTCCCGGTGCCGTTTTGACACCGGCCAGCCCGCCTCTGCAAGCGCCTTACCGACCATTTCGACCATCGCGACCGACCGATGTTGCCCTCCGGTGCAGCCAAAGCCGATGGCGAGATGCGCCTTGCCCTCGTCCAGGTGGGCCGGAAGCAGAAAGACGAGCAGATCGCTCACCCTGCGGAAGAAATCGTCAAACCGCGGATCGGCGCGGACGAAGGCTTCGACCGCCGGATCGCGGCCGTCAAGCGGGCGCAGGGCGGGCTGCCAGTGGGGATTCGCCAGGAACCGGCAGTCGAAGATCATGTCCACCCCGCGCGGGGTCCCGCGCTTGTAGCTGAAGGACTGGACCGAAACCGACAGCCGCCCCGATGGCGTGATGTCGAAGATCGCCGCCAGCTCGGCCTTGAGGTCGTGCTGCGTCAGGTCCGTCGTGTCGATCAGGTGGTCGGCCCGGACGCGGATCGGGGCAAGAAGGTCGATCTCGCGCTCGATCCCCTGCGCCGGGGTCTCGTTCGGGGCCAGCGGGTGGCGGCGACGGGTTTCGGAATAGCGCTGGATCAGGACGCCGGGCGCACAATCCAGATACAGCACCTCCAGATGCACGCGCGGGTCGCGGGTCAGGCTGTCGATCAGCTCGATCAGGGCGGTGGCATTGAAGTCGCGGTTGCGCACGTCAAGGCCCAGGACGATGGGCCGGTCCAGCGGCGAGCCCTCGACCAGACGGGGCACCAGCGACAGGGGGATGTTGTCGATCCCCTCATAGCCCAGATCCTCCAGCACGCGGATCGCCGTCGTCCGCCCGGCACCCGAGGGGCCGGTGACAAAGACAAGGCGGTGGTCATGGGTCGTGTCGGGTGTCATGCGGATTCCAGGCGAACGTCATGCCTGACGACCGTGTCGAAGATAAAGCATCAGGGCGTCGGGGAAATGGTCATTCTGCGGATGCAGCACAAGGGGAAGCGCAATTCCCAGGATTGTGACTGTTCGCAGCGGCGGCAAGCGCTCGGTTTCGCCTTGCCCCAGGTCGACGGCCAGCGTCAGGGGCGCACTGTCGACAGTGGGGGCGCGCAGCAAGCCCAGCCCCCGCGATTCGATCAGGCCCCGGATGGTCGGGCTGGGACAGGTTGCAACCAGACAGCCGTCCTGCAGCGTGACGCGGGTGCGGTCGTCCGACACCAGCTGTGCCCCCAGCGACAGAAGCCGCAGCGCCAGCGACGACTTGCCGGCCCCCGAGGGCCCCAGGATCAGCAGACCGCGCCCTTCGACGGCGACAGAGGTGGCGTGCAGGATCTCCCCGGTCACACGCAAGGTCAAACGGGCAGGCCGACGACAAACCGCGCGCCCAGCGGTTCCGAGGTCGGGTCGGCGGCGGTGGGCCGGATGTTCTCGGCCCAGATCACCCCGCCATGCGCCTCGACGATCTGCTTGGAGATCGCCAGACCCAGGCCGGAATGCTGGCCGAATTCGGCCTGCGGGCGTTCGGAATAGAACCGCTTGAACACCTTGGTCAGCGCCTGTTCCGGGATGCCGGGGCCGGTGTCTTCCACGACGATCAGCACCCGGTTTTCCCGGCGACGGGCCCAGACGCGGACCGCGTCGCCGTCCTCGCAGAAGGAAATCGCGTTGGTGACGAGGTTCACGAAGACCTGCGCCAGCCGCGCCTCAAGCCCGTGGATGCTGATCGGATCGGAGGGCAGGTCGATGATGAAATCCACCCCCTTTTCGCCCGCCTGCTGCGACAGGTACTGGCAGAGGTTGGACAGGGTCTTGAGCAGGTTGAACTCCTCTTCCTCCTCCTTCACCAGCTCTGAATCCAGGCGCGAGGCGTTGGAGATGTCGCTGACCAGCCGGTCCAGACGCCGCACGTCGTGCTCGATCACGTCCAGCAGCTTGTCGCGCTGCTCTTCCTTCTTGACGAACCGCAAGGACCCCACGGCAGACCGCAGCGACGCCAGCGGGTTCTTGATCTCGTGCGCCACGTCGGCCGCAAACTGTTCGTTGGCGTCGATCCGGTCATAAAGCGCCGACACCATCCCCCGCATGGCCACCGACAGCCGCCCGATCTCGTCGGGCCGGGCGGCAAGGTCGGGGATCCGGACCCGGGAGGGTGCCACCCGGCGCGAGTCGCGGTCGCGGCCCACTTCCGCCGCTGCGGCAAGGTCCGACAGCGGGTTCGAGATCGTCGAGGCCAGCATCAGGCTGAGGCTGATCGACAGGACCACGGCCAAAACGAACATCTGCAGGATCTGCTCGCGCTCAAAGCGCACCAGGCGGTCGATCTCCTGACTGTTCGAGGTAAGCGCAACCACCCCGACCAGGTCCCCGCCGATGATGATCGGGGTCGCGACGGTGAAATGGTTGCTGCCCTCGTTGTTGCGGGTGACGCGGGTCACCATGTCACCGCCGCGCGCACCCTCGAAGGCGGCGCGGGCCTTGTCGGCAGGGTCGATCGTCTCGGTCCAGTCGGCCTGACCCTGGCGAAACAGCACGGTGACCAGGTTCCAGACGCCCTCCAGAAAGTCGGTCAGGATCGTCGGCTGGTCCGGGTCCGTGATCAGCGTCCCGGTCCCCTGCCCCACCCGCGACGCCAGAAGCGCCCCGGTGGGGTCGAAGACGAAGACCTCCAGCACCGGGTCCAGTTCGATGTCCTGCAAGGGCGTGCGAAAGTCGAAGCCGGTGTTGCCCGACCGCAGATGCGCCTCGTAGACGGCCGAGATCAGCTCGGCCTGCCGCACCATGCCCAGCTGGCGCTGCAAGGCCAGGCTGTCGCGGAACGGGTTCATGAACAGCACGCCGACCGCCAGCAGGACCAGCGCCATCAGGTTGAAGACGATGATCTTCCGCGCCAGCGGCGAGCGGTTCAGCCCGACGATGCTGCGCCCGCCGCGGCCTTCCTTCAGCCGCTCGACAGTGGCGTCGGGCGATACCCAGTCCTCGCCCAGCAGGACGTCGCCCGACCGCTTGGGCCGAACGTCATCGGGGACAATCCTGGGGGCCGAGGACATGGGCGCGCGGCTGTTATTCTTCGTTGTAGCGGTAGCCGATGCCATACAGCGTCTCGATCGCCGAGAAGGTATCGTCGACCGAGCGCATCTTCTTGCGCAACCGCTTGATGTGGCTGTCGATGGTGCGGTCGTCGACATAGACCTGGTCGTCATAGGCCACGTCCATCAGCTGGTCGCGGCTTTTCACGAAACCGGGCCGCTGGGCCAGCGCCTGCAGCAACAGGAACTCGGTCACGGTCAGCGCGACCTCTTTGCCCTTCCAGGTCACCGAATGGCGCAAGGGGTCCATGCGCAGGGCGCCCCGCTCCATCATCCGGGTTTCCTCGGTGGCCGCCGCCTCGCCGGTGTTGATCGCCTCTTGCCGGCGCAGCAGCGCGCGGATGCGTTCGACCAGCAGGCGCTGGCTGAAGGGCTTCTTGACGTAGTCGTCGGCCCCCATGCGCAGGCCGAGGGCCTCGTCGATCTCGTCGTCCTTCGAGGTGAGGAAGATCACCGGGATCGAGGTCTTCTGCCGCATCCGCTGCAACAGATCCATCCCGTCCATCCGGGGCATCTTGATATCCAGGACCGCCATGTCCGGCATCCGGCGACTGAACGCCTCGAACGCGGACTGGCCGTCGTTGTAGGTTTCCACCTCGAAGCCTTCGGCTTCAAGGGTCATGGCGACCGAGGTCAGGATGTTCCTGTCATCGTCGACAAGGGCGATGCGCGACATCTTCGAGCCTCCCTTAACTGCTGCTGCCTGTTATTTATTTTGGCCGATTTTCGGGACTTGCGCCGGGATAATCAACAGAAAAGCGAATCAGCCATGAAACAATGCGGCCAAGGGTGACAATTTAGTCAATCCTGCCGACAATTCCCCGCCCCCTATGGCGCCGCTTCGCCGATGGTGGCGCTAACGGGAAAATGATTGCGCTAACCGTTTGAAATCGCGCTATTCTCGTGCAAAAATCCCATGCTATAGGCACAGTGTGACAGGCCCGTGCAAGGGCCTGTCACGGCATTCATTGGCCCGGATGTCGACCCTTCGGAACCGCCGCGCCAGATTTGCGGCAACGGGAGCTTGCAGGATGATCCAAGGACGCGTGAACCCCAATCAGACGCTGGAGACGCAAGGCATCACGGGTGTCGCGGTCGCCCACTACAACTATGCCGAGTCCTTGCTGGTCGAGGCGGCGGTTCGGCGGGGCGAAGGTCGCCTGGGTCGCGGGGGCGCGTTCCTCTGCACGACCGGCCAGTTCACCGGCCGCTCGCCCAAGGACAAGTTCGTGGTCCGCACGCCTGCGACCGAAAGCACGATCTGGTGGGACAACAACGCGGCCATGACGCCCGAGGCCTATGACGCCCTCAAGGCCGACATGCTGGCCCATGTCCGGGGGCGTGAGCTGTTCGTCCAGGATCTCTACGCCGGGGCCGACCCGATCCACCGCCTTGATGTCCGCGTGGTGACGGAACTTGCCTGGCACGGCCTCTTCATCCGCCACCTGCTGCGCCGCCCGGACCGGGCCGAACTGGACAGCTTTGCGCCCGACTGGACGATCATCAACTGCCCGTCCTTCAAGGCCGACCCGGCCCGTCACGGCTGCCGGACCGAAACCGCCATCGTGCTGAACTTCGACGAAAAGACCGTGCTGATCGCGAACACCGCTTATGCGGGCGAAAACAAGAAGGCCGTCTTCACCGTCCTGAACTACCTCTTGCCCGAGAAGGGCGTCATGGCGATGCACTGCTCGGCCAACCATGCCATCGGCAATCCGGTCGACGCGGCGGTGTTCTTCGGCCTGTCCGGCACCGGCAAGACCACACTGTCCGCCAGCCCCGACCGCACGCTGATCGGCGATGACGAACACGGCTGGTCCGACCGCGGCATCTTCAACTTCGAGGGCGGCTGCTACGCCAAGACCATCGACCTTTCCCCCGAGGCCGAGCCCGAGATCTATGCCACCACCCACCGCTTCGCGACCGTGGTGGAGAACATGGTTTTCGATCCCGAGACGATGGAATTGGACTTTTCCAACCGCAGCCTCACCGAAAACACCCGCTGCGCCTATCCGCTTGAAGCCATATCGAACGCCAGCGCCACCGGCCTTGGCGGCCATCCGCGCCACGTGGTCATGCTGACCTGCGACGCCTTCGGGGTTCTGCCCCCCATCGCACGGCTGTCCCCGGCGCAGGCGATGTACCACTTCCTCTCCGGCTTCACCTCCAAGGCCGCCGGGACCGAACGCGGCATCACCGAGCCGCAGCCGACCTTCTCGACCTGCTTCGGTGCCCCGTTCATGCCGCGCCGACCGGAAGTCTACGGCAAGCTGCTGCAGGCCAAGATCGCCAAGCACGGTGCCTCGTGCTGGCTGGTCAACACCGGCTGGACCGGCGGCGCCTATGGCACCGGCAAGCGGATGCCGATCAAGGCCACCCGCGCGCTTCTGGCCGCGGCGCTGGACGGCTCGCTGAACGGGGCCGAGTTTCGCAGGGACCCGAACTTCGGCTTCGAAGTCCCGGTCGAGGTCGAGGGCGTGGCGCATGCCCTTCTGGACCCGCGCCGCACCTGGGTCGATCCGAACGCCTATGACGCGCAGGCCCGCAAGCTGGTCGCGATGTTCCAGAAGAACTTCGCCCAGTACGTGCCCTTCATCGACGCCGACGTGAAGGCCGCCGCCATCGGCTGACCTCCTCGTTCGACTTCGTCTCCTCCTCGGTGGTCCCGGCGAGGAGAGGACGAAGTCATCGACGAGCGGCTAGGTCAGCGCCTGCCTGACCATGTTCAGCCCGGTGATGACCAGCAAACCCTGGGTCCAGCGCCGGAAGCGGGCCTGGTCCAGCCGGTCCTGCACCGCATAGCCCAGGAACAGCCCGGCCAGCGCCGGCACGCACAGCGCTGCCGAAAAGCCCAGGCTTTGCGCATTGGCGATCCCGGTCCCCAGGTGCGAGGCCAGCAGGGCTACCGCTCCGATCAGGAAGACCACACCCTGTGCCCGGACCATTGTCACCTTGTCCGCCCCCGTCGACAGCAGCAGCACCAGCAAGGGCGGCCCCCAGATGCCCGAAACCCCGCCGTAAAGCCCGCCGATCACCCCCAGCCCCCACTCCGCCCGGTCCCGGTGATCCAGGTGGATCGCCAGACTGCGCCCCATCAGTTGCAGGGCGGCGAAGGCGGTGATCGGGATGCCCAGCATCAGCAGGTAGACCACCCGCGGGATCGCATCCGCAAAGGGGGCCGAGATCGCGATGCAGATCACCGTCGCCAGCAGGAACCTCCGGTAGGTTCGGGCTGTCCGGACCGCCGGACCCACGCCCTGCCGGAAAGCCTGGCTCAGGTTCGTCACCAGCGTGGGCAGGATCAACCCAGCCAGCGCCAGCTCCTGCGGCAGGAACACCGCAAAGGCCGAGACCAGGATCATCGGCATGGCAAAGCCCACCGCACCCTTCACGAAGCCCGCGAACAGCGTCACGGCAAGTGCCGCAAGGAAAGCGTTGACGGACAGCCCAGCAAAGACCAGATCGAACATGACTTGCCCTTTCCGCACCCTTGTGGCGCAATCACAGGCCAGACGATAGGCCCGGACCGGTGAACATCGAATGCTGCGCGGATTGATCCTTTCTGTCTGGCTTGCCATGCCCCTGCGGGCTGACCCTGCGCCGCCTGTGATCGACCCCTCGGTCGCCGCGTTGCAGCTCGGGGTCTTCTGCGCCCTGCAAGAGATGAACCAGCGCCCCGCACCCGGCACCCTGTCAGGCTGGATCCACGTTCCCGAGGGCGAGATCGACTTCCACTGGCCTGACCGCCAGATCGTCCCCGCCCAGATCGGCCTGGCCTTCGGGGTCAAGTCGCGCATGACCCCCGGCGTCTTTGCCAGCGGCGAGATGCGGGTCTATCGGCCCGGACGCACCACGCCCGAGACCTGGGACTCCACCTTCACCGACCTTTCCGACCAGTTCGGCTTCTTCCGCTTCGACCGCGAGGACGAGCTGATCCCCGGCACCTGGCGCTTCGAAGCCTGGGCTGGCGAAACCCGGCTTTATGCAGTCGAGTTCGAGGTCGCCCCCACGGCAGCCCTGCCCCGGATCGCCCAGGCCTGCGGGGCGATCTCGTGAATCCGCTGCGACATTTTCATGCGCCCTGATGATCCGGCTTGAAATCTTGTTGCTCTGCGGATGCGAAGGCGCTACCTCTTCGCAGGTGCAGAATCTCGCCGGAGCCGCCCCATGCCTGACGGACAAGTCATGACCCAGACCCCGATCCTCGCCGACCTTCAGGCGCTGACCACCGCCGCCCTTCCCCAGGTCGAGGCGCTGTTCGCCGACGCGCGCGACCGGCTGAAAGCGCAGGTCTCCACCGACGGCAAGGTGTCGAACCAGGCGCTTGAGGCCCGGCAGTACCCGGCGCACGCCCTGGCCTGGCTTGCGACCTATGTCGAGGCGCTGCGCCAGCTGGACGCCTGGGCGGGGCGACTTGGCCAGGCGGGCCGTTTCGGCGAGATGGAGGCGCTGATCCTGCAGATCGGCTTCGGCGAATACCTGACCCAGATTTCGGGTGGCATCCCGATGAGCCAGACCGAATTCGCGCGCCTGTCGGACCTTGGCCTGACCTGGACCCCCGGCCCGGCTGCCGCCAGACTGATGGCGCAGGGCAACACCGCCGAAGCGCGCCACGCGCTTGTCGCCCTGATGCGGGACAACCACGGTCGGGCGACCTTCGGGGCCACCGGCCTTGACGACGAGTTGGAGATGATCCGCGACCAGTTCCGCCGCTATGCCGACGAAAAGGTCATCCCCCGCGCGCATGACTGGCACCTGAAGGACGAGCTGATCCCGATGGAGGTGATCCGGGACCTTGCCGAAATGGGCGTCTTCGGCCTGACCATCCCGGAAGCCTACGGCGGCTTTGGCCTGTCCAAGGCCTCGATGGTCGTCGTCTCGGAAGAGCTGTCGCGCGGCTACATCGGCGTCGGATCGCTTGCCACCCGGACCGAAATCGCCGCCGAGCTGATCCTCTGCGGCGGCACCGAAGAGCAGAAGGCCAAGTGGCTGCCCGGCCTTGCCTCCGGCGAGATCCTGCCGACCGCCGTCTTCACCGAACCCAACACCGGCTCTGACCTCGGCAGCTTGCGGACGCGGGCCAGGAAGGACGGGGATGACTGGATCATCACCGGCAACAAGACCTGGATCACCCACGCCGCCCGCACCCATGTCATGACCGTCCTGGCCCGCAGCGTCGAGGGCACCACCGACTACCGGGGCCTGTCGCTGTTCCTTGCCGAAAAGACCCCCGGCACCGACGAGACTCCCTTTGTCGACGCAGGGCTCTCGGGCGGCGAGATCGAGGTGCTCGGCTACCGCGGCATGAAGGAATACACTGTCAACTTCGACGACTTCCGGGTCGATGGGGCGAACCTTCTGGGCCAGGTCGAGGGTCAGGGCTTCAAGCAGCTGATGCAGACCTTTGAATCCGCCCGCATCCAGACCGGGGCCCGCGCCATCGGCGTCGCGCAATCGGCGCTGGAAACCGGGATGCAATACGCCCTGGACCGCAAGCAGTTCGGCAAGAGCCTGATCGAATTCCCCCGGATCGAATCCAAACTGGCGATGATGGCCGTGGAAATCATGATCGCCCGGCAGCTGACCTACTTCGGCGCCTGGCAAAAGGACCACGACAAGCGCTGCGATCTTGAGGCCGGGATGGCCAAGCTGCTTGGCGCCCGCGTCGCCTGGGCCAGTGCCGACAACGCGCTGCAGATCCACGGCGGCAACGGCTTTGCGCTGGAATACCGGATCAGCCGCATCCTTTGCGACGCCCGCATCCTGAACATCTTCGAAGGGGCGGCCGAGATTCAGGCTCAGGTGATCGCGCGGCGCCTGCTGGAGTAAGGGATTGATTTGCCGACCATCCGGCCTGATCCTTTAGCCAGGAGCAGGGGAGAGTCGGACATGGAACTGGTGCTGTTGACAGGTGTCTCCGGTTTCATCGCGAAACACGTGGCGCTCAAGCTCTTGAATGCAGGCTATGCGGTGCGCGGCACCCTGCGCCGGATCGACCGGGCCGACGAGGTCCGCGCCGCGCTTGCGCCCTACCTGACCGAACACGCAGGCGCGCTGTCCTTCGTCCAGGCCGACCTTGAAGCCGATGCGGGCTGGGCCGAGGCCATGGCCGGCGTCTCGGCGCTGGTCCACACCGCCTCGCCCTTCCCCATCACCCAGCCGAAGGACCCCGCCACAGTGATCCGCCCCGCGGTCGAGGGCACCGAGCGGGTCCTGAAGGCCGCCGCCGCAGCGGGGGTCACGCGGGTCATCCTCACCTCCTCCACCGCCGCGGTGATCAACGAAGGCAAGCCCGACAGCCTGCAGGACGAAGCCGACTGGTGCGACCTGCACTTGCGCACGACCACGCCCTACGCCAGGTCAAAGACCCTCGCCGAACGCACCGCATGGGAGATTGCCAAGTCCCGCGGGTTGAAGCTGACGACCATCAATCCCGGCCTGGTCCTTGGCCCGCCGCTGGACGAACATTACGGCGCGTCGCTCGGCCTGGTGGAACGCTTCCTCAAGGGCCGCGATCCGATGCTGCCGCCGATGGCCCTGCCCGTCGTCGATGTCCGCGACGTGGCCGAGATGCACCTGCGCGCCCTGCAACGGCCCATGACCGAGGGGCGGCGCTACCTGGCGTCGTCGGGTTCGATGGCCTTTGTCGACATGGGCCGCACCCTGAAGGCCGCCTACCCGACCCGACGCATCCCCACCCGCGAGGCCCCGAAGTCGATCGTCCGGTTGCTGTCGTTCTTCGATCCGTCGATCAAGTCGATCCTGCCCAAGCTTGGCCACCTTGAGCGCGTGTCCAACGCACGCGCCGTCAAGGAAATGGGGATGGAGTTCATTGCCCCGAAGGCCGCACTCCTCGCCTCGGCCGACTGGCTGGTCAAGCACGGCAGGATCTGGGCCTGAGGACTGCTCCTCGTGCGCCTTCGGCTTCTCGTCGCAAGCACCCGCGACGAGTGGTCGAAGACCATCGAGGAGCGTTGTCAGGCAGCCACCCGACCGCGCGACGGACGCTGCACGCCAAGGCGCGGATGCAGCCGCCCCGCCACCGCCCAGGATGCCAGAAGGCCCACGCCCGCCGCCACGAAGATGCCGGGCAGCGGAGCCACCCACAGGACCAGCCAGGCCGCCCCCGGCGTCAGGATGGACGAGACATCGCGGAAGCTGGAATAGACCGCCGACATCTCCGTCCGCTCTGACGGCTTTACCGACATCAGGAACGGCAGGCCGCCGACGACATCAAGCGTCACCAGAAAGATCGAGGCCGTCATGATCAGCCCGACGCTGGCCCAGGGCAGGAAGGCCAGAAGCCCCGCCGCCAGGAACAGCACACCGCAAGCCCCAAAGGCCGCCCGGACCGATCGCCGCACCGAGAGCCGCCGCGCCAGACGGTTCAGCGCCGGGGCGGCGAAGAGCAAGGCGTTGGTGATCGACAGCGCGATGCCTCCCACCTTGTCGCCCAGCCCCGCCTCGATGCAGAAGATCGGCAGGTAGACGACATAGACCCACCAGCCGCAGCTTCGCATCACCGCGAACAGCCAGCCCGCGATCAGCCGTGGCTGGATGAAGAATCGGCCCAGATAGCCCAGGGGGTTCACCGCCGGCCGCCTGGCCCGGGTGATCTGCTTGCCGTTGCCCATCCGCAGGACCCAGAAGCAGACCAGGAGGATGAAGGCAAAGATGCCCGACGCGATGAAGGGCAGCGCGTGCCACTGGTGGTAAAGCCAGACCCCCGCCAGCGGCCCGATCGCCCAGGGCGCGGCGGCATAGACCATCTGGGTCGACTGGCTGCGCCCCAGATTCTCGCGGTCGACATAATCCAGCACATAGGCGTTCAGGCAGACAAAGATCGTCACCGTCGCCATTGCATTGCAGACCAGTGCCATCGGCACCGACCAGGCCGTCCCGATCGCGCCCAGGGTATTGCCGATCAGATACAGGAGCACCCCGCCGGTATAGGTCCAGCGGCGCGGGATCAGCCGGGCGGCCCAGGGCACCATCAGCCCCCAGATCAGCGCGACGACGCCCGAGATGAAGAACACCACCGACGTCGCCTGCGCATCGTGAAGCGCGTCATAGACCACCAGCGGCATGGTCGAGATCAGCATGCCCCGGATCGAAGCGTCCAACCCCGAGAGAAGCGCGAAGTGCTCGATCCGGGGGGTGGGGCTGTGCCGCAGCGCCAGCGGAATGTAACGGTTGGCCATGCCCAGACTTGGACGGGCAGACCCTGGAGCGTCTGTCACAAAGCCGACATCAAAGGTCGCATCACGCCGGGCGGGACAAGAGGTCGACCAGCCGCGACCGCGCCTGGGGCAGGGGTCTGTCGTGCAGGACCGGGCGCAACCCGCGGTCCAGGAAGAAGCCGGTCAGCCGGAGGCCCGTCACCACCGCCTGCGGTGACAGTGGCCCGTCGGCCTCCAGCCCCTCGGGCAGGGGGATCAGCCGATCCGCCCAGTCCCCCGCGCCCCTGGCCGTCACTGCCCGGCCGGTCTTCGGACTGACATAGGCCAACCCCTCGGTCGCCCCGGTGACGGCGCAGGCGGAAAGATCCAGGCCAAAGCCGATCTCCTCCAGCAGGCACAACTCCCAGCGGACGTAAGCCGCCGTCCAGCCCGCCTCCCCCAGCATGTCCATCAGCGCCAGCGTCCTGCGCCACAGCGCCGGATGCGGCTCGCGTTCCGGCACGGCCTCGTGCAGCAGGGCACAGACCGACAAGAGCCCCGCCAGCGCCAGCCGGTCCGCCAGCAGATGCGCGCGGGATGTCACCGGCTCGACCGTGAAGCTGCCGATGTGGTCGTCCAGCCGCGCCCGCCACTCCAGCGTCAGGCCGGTCCCCGGTTGCAGACTGGCGGCCATCCTGCGCGAGGCGCCGCCCCGCACCACGCCCATGTGCCGCCCATGCCGGGCCGTCAGGACCTCGACAATCGCCGAGGTCTCGCCATGCGGCCGCATGGACAGAAGGATGCCTTCGTCGCGCCAGTCCATGCGCCGGACTATCCCGTGACCGGGTCGGGGGTGCAACTCAATCCGACAGGCCGTCCTGATCCAGCAAGGTCCGGCCCTGCCGGTCCTCCAGCTCGATCACCCACAGATCCGGGTCGCGGCCCCGGCTGCGCAAGACCAGCGCGTCGACCTCGGCCTCCGGCCCCTCGGCCAGCACGATCCAGGCCCGCGCCCCGCTCATCAGGTCCGACCGCCGCGCATAGGCCCGCGCGGTGCCGTCCAAGAGCGCCACCTTGACCACGACCGCCCCGGCCTCGGGATCACCCTTGGCCGTGACATAGGCCGGAACATCCGCCAGCCGCAGCCGCGTGAGGTAGGCCGAGACCCAGAGGCCCGAGGCAAGCCGCGGGCTCATCGCGTCACGCCGCGGCCGGGACCAAATTCCTTCGAAGGAATTTGCAAAAGTCTTCGAAGACTTTTGGCCGCCTCACGCATCGCCGTCCTTGAAGTCCAGACCCATCTCGGAATAGCGCTCGGGCTCGTCCAGCCAGTTCGGTCGCACCTTCACCTGCAGGAACAGGTGCACCGTCCGCCCCAGGAACTCGCTGATGTCGGCCCGCGCCGCCTGGCCCACGCTCTTGATCGTCTCGCCCTTGTTGCCCAGGACGATCCCCTTGTGACCGTCGCGCGCGACATAGACGATCTGGTCGATCCGCGTGGTCCCGTCGGGCTTGTCCTCCCACTTTTCCGTCTCGACGGTCAGCTGGTAGGGCAACTCCTCATGCAGCCGCAGAGTCAGCTTTTCGCGCGTCATCTCGGCCGCGATCATCCGCATCGGCAGGTCGGCGATCTGGTCTTCGGGGTAGAACCAGTGGCCCTCGGGCACTTCGGCTGCCAGCCATTCCCGCAGGTCGGCAACGCCGTAACCCTTTTCGGCGCTGATCATGAAGGTCCTGGCGAAGGGGAAGGCCGCGTTTGCCTCCTCGGCCAACGCCAGCAGCGTCTCGGCCTTCACCCGGTCCAGCTTGTTGATCGCAAGGGCGACGGGCTGGCCCTTCGGCATCTCGTCCTTCAGCCGGTCGATGATCGCCTTGACCCCTTCGGTCAGCCCGCGCTGCGCCTCGATCAGAAGGACGATGATGTCGGCATCCGACGCCCCACCCCAGGCCGCCTTGACCATGCTGCGGTCCAGCCGCCGCCGGGGCCGGAAGATGCCGGGCGTGTCCACGAAGACGATCTGGCTTTGCCCCTCCATGCAGACCCCGCGGATCCGGGTCCGCGTCGTCTGCACCTTGTGCGTGACGATACTGACCTTCGCCCCCACCATCCGGTTCAGAAGCGTGGACTTGCCCGCGTTGGGCTCTCCGATCAGGGCGACGAAGCCCGCGCGCGTGGTCATGTGGTGGCAACCCTTTCGTTAAGCCGTTCCCATAGGCGAAACGGCCGCAAAAGACCAGTTGCCAATCCGGCCCGAGCTGAAACCTCCTGAAGCGCTGGCGTCGCACGCGTCGGTTGCGGCGCCGTCCGCTCAGGCGCCCCGCTCCATCCGCTCCAGCAGCATGCGCGCCGCAGCCTGTTCCGCCACCCGCTTCGACCCGGCTGCGGCCTCGGCCGCCTCGCCATTGGCCAGCATCACCCGCACGGTGAACACCGGAGCATGGTCGGGGCCGAAGCGTCCGGCTTCCTCGTAGGACGGAGGCGGCATCCCCCGCGCCTGCGCCCATTCCTGCAGGCTGGTCTTCGGGTCCCGCGCGTCGGGTTCCACCGCCGCGATCCGGTCGCGCCAAAGCCGCAGGACCAAGGCCCGCGCCGCCTCAAAGCCCGCGTCCTGGTAGACGGCGGCGATCACCGCCTCCATCGCGTCGCCCAGAAGCGCCTCTTTCCGGCGGCCTCCGGTCAGCATCTCGCTGCGTCCCAGCTTCAGCACTTCGCCCAGGCCCACCTCGCGCGCGACGTCGGCGCAGGTCTCCTTGCGGACCAGCGCGTTGAACCGCGGGGCCAGCTGACCCTCACGCGCGCCGGTGTCGGCAGCAAGCAGCGCCTCGGCCAGCACCAGCCCCAGCACCCGGTCGCCCAGAAACTCCAGCCGCTGGTTGTCGGGCCGGGTGGCAGTGCCGATCGAGGCATGCGTCACCGCGCGCACCAGCAGCTCGGGCTTGCGGAAACTGTGCCCCAGTCGGCCCTGGAAGGCCAGCAGGTCCGCTGCCAACCTCACGCGATCACCCTCACTCGACCGCCTTGAAGAAGCGGTCCGCCCGCCAGGTCCAGAAGAAGAACAGGCTCCGCCCGGCCGACGAGAACATGATCCGATCCGCCCGACCGATCAGGTATTCGGCCGGCAGGAAGCCCACGCCGCCCACCGCCTGCGGGAAGCGGCTGTCGGTCGAGTTGTCGCGGTTGTCGCCCATCACGAAGTAATGACCCGCAGGCACGGTGAAGATGTCGGTGTTGTCGCCCGCGCCGTCCGCGTCGATGTTCAGCACGCGATGCTGGCGGCCCTCGGGCAGGGTTTCGGTGAACCGGCTCTTGGTGCAGATGCCACCCTCGCCCACCGCGCCATTCTCGCAGCGCGGGCGGTTGCGCATCGGGCCTTGCGCCTCCATCACCTCTTCGAAAACGCCGTCCGGGGTCTGCGGCGCCGCGACGCCGTTGATGAACAGGACGCCATCGCGCATCTGCATCTTGTCGCCCGGCAGGCCGACCAGCCGCTTGATGAAGTCCGACCCTGCGGTCGGATGCCGGAAGACGACCACATCGCCGCGCTCGGGCTCGCCCGCAAGGACCCGGCCCGAAACCGGGCAGAGGCTGATCGTGGTGAACGGAATCTCGCAGGAATAGCGCGAATAGCCGTAGGCCATCTTGTTGACGAAGAGGAAGTCGCCGATCAGCAGCGTGTCCTTCATCGATTCGGACGGGATCCAGAACGGCTGGAACAGGATCGACCGGAAGGCGATTGCGATCACCAGCGCCCAGAAGACCGTCTTGATCGTCTCGACGATGCCGCCATCGCCCTTGTTGCCGCTCGCCATGCCTGTCCTGCCTCTTGTCGGTTTGCCGCTTCTTGCGCGCAAGCACGGAGCGAAGTCAAGGCAACCGGCTCTTGCCGCGCGGCCGGTCGGTCGGAACCACCACCTCGGCGCGGAAGTCGGGACCCTTCGTCGGCGCGGCAGCGACCAGCGTCCAGAAGCGCCCGACCGGAGGGATGTTGCCGGCCACCACCTTGCGCATCCCCGGCACATGCACTGTCATGCGGTGACGACTGCCCGCCCCCGGCAGGATGCCGCTTGGCACCGGCTCGGGTCCCACCGAGGCGGGCAGGTCAAAGCGGAACGGCAGGCCCTGCGTGGCGTCCGTGTCGGCCGACGCTGTCGTTTCGCCAGTCCAGACCGGAAAGTTCGAGGTCTTGAAACGGCCGTTGTCTTCGAACTGGTGCACGTCGAAACAGGTCAGCACCAGGCGGAACGGTCCCGTCGCTGCAACCGGCTTCTGCACCCGCAAACGACCGGCGAACGGCCCGCCAAGACGCATATGCCCGGGAGAGTCGATCTCCAGTACCGTATTTCCGAAGGCCCGATGCCGCATCTCGTTGCGTGCCGCCTTGACGCCGAACCAGCCCGCCACCCCAAGCAGCCCCAGGATCATGATCGAGAACGGATTGACGAAATCGGGATCGCTCGTGTCAAAGCTGTCCGGCCAGCCGATCATCCAGCCCAGCCACCCAGCCCCGCCCAGCGCCGCCACCGAAATTCCCGCCGCGGCCAGCGCCTCGATCCGGGGCGAGAACTGTGGCTGGGACATCGGTCACCCCGTTGCAGCGATGGGCCTTGCTTCGATCACCACGAAAGCTTGCGCCCAGGGGTGGTCATCGGTCAAGGTGACATGGATCACCGCCTCGTGCCCCGCGGGGGTCATCGCGCGCAGCCGTTCCGCCGCCCAGCCCGTCACATGCATCACCGGCTGGCCGGACGGCAGGTTCGTCACCGCCATGTCCTTCCAGCTGATCCCCATCCGCAGCCCCGTGCCCAGCGCCTTCGAGCACGCCTCCTTTGCCGCCCAGCGTTTGGCGTAGGTCGCCGCGATGGCGTGGGGGCGCGCTTCCGCCTTGCGTTGCTCGACCTCGGTAAAGACCCGTTTCCTGAAGCGGTCGCCGTGGCGCTCCAGCGTCTTCTCGATCCGCTCGATGTTGGCAAGGTCGGTGCCGATGCCCAGGATCATTGCGCTTCCCCCTGCCCTGCCCTGCCCGCAGGCGGTCAGCCTGCTTTCCGCACCCTCATCGCAGAGTTGCCCGACCTCTTCCAGCGCCGCTGTCGCGCCGTCCCTTCGCTGCGGCGGGGGCGACTAAAGCCCGCGCGCCAGGTCCATGCGGCGGCGCATTTCCTCGATGGCCGGTTCCAGGCCGCGGAAGATCGCCTCGCCCACCAGGAAATGCCCGATGTTCAGCTCGGCCAGTTCCGGGATCGCCGCGATGGGTTCCACGTTGTCATAGGTCAGCCCGTGGCCGGCATGGACCTCCAGACCCAGGCTTGCGGCGAACTCCGCCCCCGCCTGAAGCGAGGCCAGCTCCCGCTCGGCCAGGCTTGCATGCCCATCCGCCAGCAGTTCCGAATAAAGCCCGGTGTGCAGTTCCACCACCGCCGCGCCGATCCGGGCGCTGGCCTCGATCTGCCGGGGGTCGTGGCTGATGAACATGCTGACCCGGCAACCCGATTCGCGCAGCGGCGCGATGTAATCGGCCAGCCGGTTCTGGTCACTGACGACGTCGAGACCGCCTTCCGTTGTCCGTTCCTCGCGCTTTTCCGGCACCAGGCAGATCGCGTGCGGCCTGTGGCGCAGGGCGATGGCCTGCATCTCGGCCGTGGCGGCACATTCGAAGTTGAGCGGGATCGCGATCCCCGCCATCAGCGCCTCGATGTCAGAGTCGCGGATGTGTCGGCGATCCTCGCGCAGGTGGGCCGTGATCCCGTCGGCACCGGCCGTCTCGGCCAAGAGCGCGGCGCGCAGCGGGTCGGGCCAGGCACTGCCCCGGGCATTGCGCACCGTGGCAACGTGGTCGATGTTCACCCCAAGCCGAAGCTTGCCGGGCCTTTGCAGTGCTTGGTTCATTCCGGCCTTCCCGCGTTTGGCGACAGTCTAGGGCGTTCCCGGACTGTCGTCACCGTCCTCGCCGCCTTTTTCGCTGCGACGTTTCAGCTTTGCCGCCGCCTCGGCCAGCTTCGCACGCATCTTGCCACGCCGTTCGGCCCGTTCATGGGCCGTGGCCGCGCGTGCTTTCTGGTAAGCCTCGACCAGGGGGATCGTGACATAATAGGCAACGGTGCTGATGATAATCGCCGGCCCCAGCGCCCCGATCAGGTATGGCAGATAGATCTCGTGCCAGAACTGGATCAGCCCGTCCCACTGCGTCTTCTGCGGCCCGAACAGGGCCAGGACGTTGAACCACAGGTCATGCCCCGCCTCGCCGAAGGCATGGCCGATGTACTTGGCGTTCAGCGGCGCCTCGATCCCCATGATCCAGTGGCCAAGCGTCATCGCCAGCACCGCGAAGAACGGCGTCGTGACCGGGTTGGTGTTGAACGTCCCCAGAAGCGCCGCCAGCACGTTGCCGCGCACCAGGCGCGCGGCCCCCCAGGCCGCCAGGAACTGCAATCCCGGCAAGGGCAGGAAGCCGATGAAGAACCCCGCGAAGACGCCACGCGCCACCCGGTGCGGCTGGTCGGGCAGGCGCCGCATCCGGTAGACGACATAGCGGGTCGCGCGTCGGAACCCCGAGCGGGGATAGACCTGCTCGCGCAGCCATGCGCCCCAGCCCAACTTATCCCTGCGTCTGAAAACCAACGTCGCCTCTCTGCCGGGCCCCACCCCCGCTGTCCGTCCTTACGGACGGCGTGTCAAATCCCGATGACGCGATATCTGCGCCACATCCGTCTCGGCTTCCAGAGCCGTCATGACCATGTGCAGATGTTCGACGTCGCGCAAGTCCACGTCAATGATAACGCGATAGAAATCCGGCTTCCGGTCGGTAAAGCGCAGGTCCGAGATGTTCGCTTTCTGCTCGCCCACCAGGGTGCAGATGCGTCCAAGAACGCCGGCATCGTTCGAAATGGTCAGCTCCAGGCTGACCGTGAACACGGGCTTGTGACGGCCCGAGTGCCAGTGCAGGTCCACCCAGCGCGAGGTCTGGTCCTCGAACTCCTCCAGCGCGGGGCAGTCGATGGCATGAACCACGACCCCCTGCCCGCGATAGGTGATCCCCACGATCCGCTCGCCGGGGACCGGTTGGCAGCACCGCGCCCGGCGGAAGTCCTGGTCGGCGGTCAGCCCGACGACCGGGCGCTTGGCGTCCACCTCCTCGGCCACGGCCTGCGCAAGTTCGGGATAGAGCGTCTCGACCACCCGCCGGGCCGGCAGTTCCGCCGAACCGAGCCGCGCCAGCAGGTCGTTCTCGTCGGCCAGCCCCAGCATCTTGGCCGCTGTCCGCAAGGCCTTGTCGCTGGCCTTCTTGCCCACGTGGTCAAAGGCCGCCCGCGCCAGTTCCTGCCCCAGCTTGACGAACCGGCCCCGGTCCTCCTCGCGCAAGGACCGCCGGATCGCCGCCTTCGCGCGCCCGGTCGTCACGATGTCGATCCAGCTGGACTGCGGCCGCTGCCCTTCGGCGGTGATGATCTCGATCGACTGGCCGTTCTTGAGCCGCGTCCACAGGGGCACCCGGATGCCGTCGATCTTGGCCGACACGCAGGAATTCCCGATCCGCGTGTGGATCGCATAGGCGAAGTCCAGCGGCGTCGCCCCGCGCGGCATCTGGATCACGTCGCCCTTGGGCGTGAAGCAGAACACCTGGTCCGAGTACATCTCAAGCTTCACGTGTTCCAGGAACTCGTCCGTGTCGCCCTCGTCCAGCCGTTCGGTCAGCGTCGCGATCCACTTGGCCGGGTCCACCGCGAACGGGTTCACCCCCCGCACGCCCTCACGATAGGACCAATGCGCCGCGACCCCGGCCTCGGCGACCTCGTGCATTTCGCGCGTCCTGATCTGCACCTCGACCCGCTTGCCGTCCCGGCCGCTGACCGTGGTGTGGATCGACCGATAGCCGTTGTTCTTCGGCTGGCTGATGTAATCCTTGAACCGCCCCGGCACCGCCCGCCAACGCTGGTGGATCACCCCCAGGATGCGGTAGCAGTCCGCCACCGAGGCACAGATCACCCGGAAGCCGTAGATGTCCGACAGACGGCTGAACGCCAGGTCCTTTTCCTGCATCTTGCGCCAGATCGAGTACGGCTTCTTCGCCCGGCCAAACACGTCGGCCTCAAGCTGCGCCTTTTCCAGCTCGTGCAGGATGTCCGCCGTGATCTTGTGGACGACGTCGCCGGATTCCTTCTGCAAGGTCAGGAACCGCCGCAGGATCGAATTGCGCGCCTCGGGGTTCAGGACCTTGAAGGACAGGTCCTCCAGCTCCTCGCGCATCCACTGCATGCCCATCCGCCCAGCCAGCGGAGCAAAGATCTCCATCGTCTCGCGCGCCTTCTGGGCCTGCTTTTCCGGGCTCATGCTGCGGATGGTGCGCATGTTGTGCAGCCGGTCGCCCAGCTTGACCAGGATCACCCGCAGGTCCCGGCTCATCGCCATGAACAGCTTGCGGAAGTTCTCGGCCTGCTGGCTTTCGGTGTTGGACAGCTGCAGGTTGGTCAGCTTGGTGACCCCGTCCACCAGCTCGGCCACTTCCTCGCCGAACATCGCGGCCAGGTCGGCATAGGTCGACCGCGTGTCCTCGATCGTGTCGTGCAACAGCGCGGTGACGATCGTTGCGTCATCCAGCCGCTGCTCGGTCAGGATCGCGGCAACGGCGACGGGATGCGTGAAATAGGGCTCGCCCGACTTCCGCATCTGGCCGTCATGCATCTTGAACCCGTAGGCATAGGCCCGGCGGATCAGGTCGGCATTGCAGCGCGGGTTGTAGTTGCGGACCAGGGCGATGAGGTCTTCGACGTCGATCATCACCGCCCCTTTGCGGGCCCCCGTGTTCTCGGCGGGCGCCCGTCAGAACTCGCCCTGGGCTTCCATCAGCGCGCGAAGCAGCTTCTCTTCCGACATGTCGTCGACCATCGGACGATCCATCTCGCCGCCCATCAGAAGCGCCATCTGGTCATCTTCCGGCTCGTCGACCTCGATCTGGGTCTGATAGCTTTCGATCATCCGCTCGCGCAGGACTTCGGCCTGCTGCGCCTCGTCCGCGATCTCGCGCAGGGCGACAACGGGGTTCTTGTCGTTGTCACGGTCCACCATGACGGGCGAGCCCGCCTGGATCTCGCGCGCCCGATGGGCGGCAAGCATCACCAGCTCGAACCGGTTCGGGACCTTGTCAACGCAATCTTCGACCGTCACGCGGGCCATGGGATACTCCAATCGGAAGTTTCGCTGGAAGTGGCCTATTTATGCCGGCGGCACTGGCTTGACAAGCGGCAAATCGGGCAAGATCAAAGTGGTTTCACGGCCGCGCGATCCACTTCGGGCAGGGCCGCCAGCATCTGGGCCACGCTTCGCCCCGTGCGGGGATGCACCCAGTCTGGCGCCACATCGGCCAGCGGGACAAGGACGAAGGCCCGGTCCTGCAGCCGTGGATGCGGCAGGATCAGCCGGTCGGGCACCGCCTGCACCTGCGCTTCGGGCGGCAGCGCCCGCCAGGAATCCTGAGTTGCCGGATCAGGCAGCACCGAATCGCCCAGCGCCAGAAGATCAATGTCCAAAGTGCGCATTCCCCAGCGTTTGTTGCGCTCCCGGCCGAAACGCTCTTCCACAGCGTGCAGGGCCGCCAGGACTGACGTTGCGTCATCCTTCCTGCCTGCAGACAGGACCGCCGCGGCGTTGACGTAATCCGGTCCGGTCCCGGCCGGATAGCAGGGCGTTGCGTAGAACCGGCTAACTGCAAGAACTGAAAGGCCTTCTGTTGCAAGCGCAGCCAACGCCTGCCGCAGCGTCTCGGCCGGAGGCTCGCCTGAAAATGGCAGGTTCGCGCCAAGCGCAACCAAGGCGGGCGCACCGTTCCTATCGTCCATCGGCTTTATCCTTCAGTTCACTTGTCTGTGGCCGCATCCAACTGTTATTTACAGCGGGTTGGCCGTTGGATTTCCTGATTGCGTCTTTGGACTGGCTGGGTTTGATCTGACGGCGACTTTGAGGGGACACATAATGTTTTACAAAGACGAACGGCTTGCGCTGTTCATCGACGGCTCGAACCTTTACGCCGCAGCCAAGGCGCTGGGGTTCGACATCGACTACAAGCTTCTTCGGATGGAGTTCATGCGCCGGGGAAAGCTCTTGCGCGCCTTCTACTATACGGCGCTGCTGGAAAACGATGACTACTCTCCGATCCGGCCACTGGTGGATTGGCTGCATTACAACGGCTTCACCATGCGCACCAAGCCCGCGAAGGAATACACCGACAGCCAGGGACGGCGGAAGGTGAAAGGCAACATGGACATCGAACTGTGCGTCGATGCGATGGAGCTGGCCGCGCGGGTCGATCACATCGTACTGTTTTCGGGCGACGGGGACTTTCGCCCGCTGGTAGAAAGCCTGCAACGTCAGGGGGTTCGGGTCTCGGTCGTCTCGACCATCCGCAGCCAGCCGCCGATGATCGCAGACGAATTGCGCCGCCAGGCCGACAACTTCATCGAGCTGGACGAACTGCGCGAGGTCATCGGCCGTCCGCCGCGCGAACCGCGTCCCGCGACCATCGAAGAGGCTGTGGTCGAGGCGAAGTGAGTCCTGCAACCGTCATGGCCGGGGCACGGGGGCCCCGGTCATGATCGCCCTTGCAGGCCTGTTCGTCGCGGCCTTCCTGGCGGCAACGCCGGTGCCCTTCCAGTCCGAACTGGTCTTCCTCGGCTTGCAGGCCGCGGGGTGGGAGACGTTTGCCCTGGTTGTCGTCGCCTCGATCGGCAACACCCTGGGCTCTTGCATCACCTACGGCCTTGGCCGCTGGCTTTCCGAACAGCGCGACCACCGCTGGTTTCCGCTGCGGCCCGTCCAGTTGGCCAGGGCCGAGGGCTGGTTCGGGCGCTGGGGCCTCTGGCTCCTCCTCCTTTCCTGGGCGCCCCTCGGTGACATGATCGTCGCGGTCTCGGGCGTGCTGCGAGTGCCGTTTCCGGTGTTCCTGGCCTTGGTCGCGATTGCCAAGACTGGCCGCTACGTGGTGCTCGGCTGGCTGGGGGCTGCGGCCTTCAGCGTCTAGATCCATCGCTTGGCGATGCAAGTCACCCACTCCCCTTTGGGCCGCCCCCGACAGGATGACGCAGAGGGACGACGGGCATCAGGCTTGACCGATCCTGAACGCCACAGACAACCCATTGAAATCGCTTGGCACGCCCAGGCTGTCCTGCCTGGACACTGGACGCCGCCCGCCGCAGCCCGTAAATCTGCCTGAACCGCCCTGCCGGAGGCCGCGATGCCCGACCTGCCCCCAATCACCCTCTACCTCGCCGCCCCGCGCGGCTTCTGTGCCGGGGTGGACCGCGCGATCAAGATCGTCGAGCTGGCCCTGCAGAAATGGGGCGCCCCGGTCTATGTCCGCCACGAGATCGTCCACAACAGGTTTGTCGTCGACGCCCTGAAAGCCCAGGGCGCGATCTTCGTCGAGGACCTGGACGACTGCCCCACCGACCGCCCCGTCGTCTTTTCCGCCCACGGTGTCCCCAAGTCCGTCCCGGCCGAGGCCTCCCGCCGCCAGATGATTGCCGTCGATGCGACCTGCCCGCTTGTCACCAAGGTCCACAACGAGGCCGCCCGCCACCACGAGGCAGGCACCCAGATGATCTACATCGGCCACGAGGGCCACCCCGAGACGGTGGGCACGATGGGCCAGCTGCCGCCCGGAGAGGTCCTGCTGGTCGAGACGGTCGCCGATGTCGCCACCCTGCAAGTCCGCGACCCCGCAAGGCTGGCCTTCATCACCCAGACCACGCTTTCGGTCGACGACACCGCCGAAATCGCCGCGGCGCTGAAGGCGCGCTTCCCCCTGATCCACGCCCCCGCCCACGACGACATCTGCTACGCCACCACGAACCGCCAGGCCGCCGTCAAGGCCATAGCGGCGAAGATCGACGCCCTGCTGGTGATCGGCGCGCCGAACTCCTCGAACTCCAAGCGCCTGGTCGAGGTCGGCACTGCCGCGGGCTGCCCCTATTCCATGCTGATCCAGCGCGCCGCCGACATCGACTGGCGCGCCCTGCAGGGCGTCCGTGCCGTTGGCCTCACTGCCGGGGCCAGCGCCCCCGAGGTGCTGGTCAACGAAGTGCTCGACGCCTTCCGCGGCCGCTACGCCGTCACTCTGGACCTGGTCGAAACCGCCGTCGAGGACATCGAATTCAAGGTCCCCCGCATCCTGCGCGAGCCTGCATGACCGGTTGGGCCAGCTTCGCGGGCCGGGCTGAACCGCTGATCCGGGGACGCGCGACCTGCACCATCCTGCGTCTGCCGGCAGATGTGGTCAGCGCCCCTGGCCGGTGCCGCCGGGTCGAAGGCGAGACCGCCGATCACCCGGTCAACCTGGCCCTGGCTTGCGCCTGCTCTGCGCGCTGGCCTTGGCCAGCCGGTCAGGCTAGATCAATGCCATGACCGACGATGCCCGCATTCCCCGCCCCGCCCTGCTCCTTGGCCTTGCCGGGCTGATTCCCTTCCTCTGGTCGGCGGCCACGCATCTGTCGCCCGCCCTCTCGGCCTGGGCCGGTCAGGTCCTGCCGCCGATGTTCCTTGGCGCCTATGTCGGGCTGACCTACGGCACCGTCATCCTGTCCTTCATGTCCGGCGTGCTCTGGGGCTTTGCGACCAGAACCGACGGACGCGAGGCCGCCATCGCCTACTGCCTGTCGGTCATCCCGGCGCTCTGGGTGTTCTTCATGGTCTCGGACGCGTCGGACACCTCGACCATCTTCCTTGCCGCCGGGTTCGTCGGCCTGCTGCTGCTGGACGCGATGTTCCAGGCCTGGGGCCTTGCGCCGCGCTGGTGGCTGCGACTGCGGGTCATGCTGACCGTGGTCGTCCTTGGCTGCATCGCCATCCCGTTGCAGGCATGACCCGCATGGCCGAGCTTTTCGCCTATACTGACGGTGCCTGTTCCGGGAACCCCGGCCCCGGCGGCTGGGGCGTGCTGATGCTTGCGCGCGAGAATGGCGTCGTCGTCAAGGAGCGCACCTTGCAAGGCGGCGAGGCGCTGACCACCAACAACCGGATGGAGCTTCTGGCCGCCATCTCGGCGCTGGAGGCGCTGACCCGCCCGACCGAGCTGACCATCGTCACCGACAGCGCCTATGTGAAGAACGGGATCACCGAGTGGATCGCCGGATGGAAGCGCAAGGGCTGGCGCACCGCCAATGGCGCGCCGGTCAAGAATGTCGAGCTTTGGCAAAGGCTTGAAGCCGCCGCCGCCACCCATAAGGTGACCTGGCGCTGGATCAAGGGCCATGCCGGCCACGCCGAGAACGAACGCGCCGACGAGCTGGCCCGTGCGGGCATGGCCCCGTTCAAGACGCCCATCAAGGCCCCATTCAAGGCTCCCGCGGCATGACGTTGCTGGATGCACTCGATTACGCCTCGGTGCTGGTCTTTGCCCTGACCGGGGCGCTGGCCGCCAGCCGGTCGCAGCTGGATATCGTGGGCTTCATCTTCATCGCCTGCCTGACCGCCGTCGGTGGCGGCACGCTGCGCGATGCGATCCTGAACCGCGAGGTCTTCTGGGTCGCCGATCCGCTGACGTTGGGCGTCGCCGCGCTGGCCGCCGTGCTGGTCTTCTTCACTGCCCATCTGCTGGAAAGCCGCTACCGCGCGCTGCTGTGGTTCGACGCCGCAGCCCTTGCCGTCGCGGTCCCCGCCGGGGTCGCGGTGGCGTTGGCCGAAGCGCAGGCTTGGCCCATCGTCCTGGTCATGGGCATGATCACCGGCTGTCTGGGCGGTCTCATGCGTGACGTGGTCTGCAACGAAGTCCCGCTGGTCCTGAAACAGGGCGAGCTTTACGCGACCTGTGCGCTTGCCGGATCCCTGGGCGCGGTGCTGGCGCGGGTCGCGGGCCTGGGTGACGGCCTGTCGCTGCTGCTCTGCGCGGCCATCGTCTTCACCTTGCGGGCGGGCAGCATCGCGCTTGGCTGGCGCCTGCCGGTCTACAGGTCGCAACCGCCCAGCCCGGACGCACCAAAGCGCTGAGGCTTGCCAGGCGAACGGACATTCGTTTAGCCTTGCCTCATGCCACGCACCCGCACCATTCCCGATGCCCAGGTCTTCGCAATCATCCAGCGCCTGCTGGAGCAGGGCGGCGAGAAGGCGGTCTCCTTCGGGTCGGTCGCCAAAGCCTCCGGGTTGGCGCCGCCGACCCTTGTGCAGCGCTATGGCAGCGTCGAGGGGATGATCCGCGCCGCGCGGCACGCCGCCTGGGACGCGCTTGAACATCGCACCGTGCAAGCCATCGCCGCGACAGCGGACAAGGGGCCGCAGGGGTTGCTCAAGGCCATCGGGCCGTTCGATGCCGGTTCCATCGCCTCGGACCTGCGCCACCCGGACCTGGCGCAGCGCGCGAACGGCTGGCGCATGGGGGTGGAGACAGCCCTGGCCTTGCGCCTTGGCGCTGGCGTCAAGGCCCGGGAACGGGCGGCGCTGCTCTTTGCCGCCTGGCAGGGTCAGGGGCTGTGGGCCGCCGGGGGCAAGTCGGCCTTCCGGCTGAAGGACGCGGTCAAGCGGCTTACCTAGCAAGGGTCTTCCGGGCCCGGATCAGCACCACCGCGCCCAGAAGCGCGACAAGCGACATGGCGCCCCGCCCCAGCCCTGCCGGCGGAAGATGGGACCCCTTGGCCCGCTGCGCTAGAGTGTCTCGGGCAAGATCAGCCCGCGCAGGATCTCGGTCGCCGGCATCGGCCGCTTGCCTTCGCGCTGCGCCTCGGTGATCTGGACGGCACCCTCGCCACAGGCCACGGTGAAACCATGAAGCACCTGCCCCGGCGCGCCCTGACTCTGGCCCTGACTCTGGCCCTGGCCCTGGCCCTGGACGAGACGCGAGCGCAGCAGCTTCACCCGCTCGCCATTCACTTCGGTCCAGGCCCCCGGAAACGGCGACAGCCCGCGGATCAGCCGGTCCACCTCCGCCGCCGGGCGGGTCCAGTCGATCCGCGCCTCGGCCTTGTCGATCTTTGCCGCATAGGTCACGCCCTCTGCCGGCTGCGGTTCGGCGCGCAACTGCGGCAGGCGCGCCAGCGCCTCGACAATCAGCCGCGCGCCAAGGGTGCTTAGCCGGTCATGCAAGTCTGCCGTGGTTTCCTCGGCCCCGATCGTCACCGCCTGCCGCAGCAGGACCGGCCCGGTGTCCAGCCCCGCCTCCATCTGCATGATGCAGACCCCGGTTTCCCGGTCTCCGGCCATGATCGCCCGATGGATCGGTGCCGCCCCTCGCCAGCGCGGCAGCAGCGAGGCGTGGATGTTCAGGCAGCCCAGGCGCGGCGCGTCCAGAACCGCTTGCGGCAGGATCAGGCCATAGGCCACCACGACCGCCACATCCGCCCCCAGCGCCGCGAAATCTGCGACCGCGGCGTCGCTGCGCAGCGAGACCGGGTGGCGCACCGGCAGCCCCAGCGCTTCAGCCCGCATCTGCACCGGGCCTGGCCGGTCCGCCTTCCCCCGCCCCGCCGGGCGCGGCGGCTGGCAATAGACGGCCACGATCTGATGTGTCCTGTGCAAGGCCTCAAGCACCGGCACGGAAAACTCCGGCGTTCCCATGAAAATGATTTTCATCCGCGCCGCCCCAGCTTTTCCGCCTTGACGATCAGCATTTTCCGCTTCAGCGGCGACAGGCGGTCAAAGTACATCCGTCCCGCCAGATGGTCGATCTGGTGCTGAGCGCTTGTCGCCCAGAGGCCGACGAAATCCCGCTCCTCGATTTCCCCGTCAGAGTTGAGGAACCGCACCGTCACCGCCCGCGGGCGCTGAATGACCGCCGACACCCCCGGCAAGTTCGGCGAGGCCTCCTCATGCTCGCGCAGCTGGCCGCTTGCATGCAGCACTTCGGGGTTCGCCATCCGCACCGCCTGTCCGCGCGCCTCAGAGCAATCCACGACCGCCAGCCGCAAGGGCACTCCGATCTGCACCGCCGCCAGCCCGTAGCCCGGCATCGCATCCATCGTGTCGATCATGTCGGCCCAGATCGCCCGGACCTCATCGCTGATCGCGGCGACATCGGCGGCGGGCGTCCGCAGCACCGGGTGCGGCCAGGGCAGGCAGCGGCGAACGGTCATGCCGGCATCTCTGCCTCGGCCAGTGACCGCGCCTCGGGCGCAAGGCGGGGGTCGGGCCAGCGCAGGATCGGCAGCAGCATCGGGATGTCCTTCGGATGTCAGCCCCGGCGCATAACCGCATCGCGCGGGAAAGTCACCCCCGGCACTTAGCCCCGCGCCCGTTCCCGCTTCAGCTTTTCCATCTTCCGCGTGATCATCTGGCGCTTCAGCGGCCCCAGGTAGTCGATGAAGAGCTTGCCATCCAGGTGGTCGATCTCGTGCTGCACGCAGGTCGCCCAAAGGCCTGCAAACTGCCGCTCCTGCACTTCGCCGTCCAGCCCCAGCCAGCGCACCCTGACTTCGGCCGGCCGCTTGACGTCGGCATATTGCTCGGGGATCGACAGGCAGCCTTCCTCATAGACCGACAGGTCCTCGGACGCCCAGATCACCTCGGGGTTGACCAGGGCAACCGGCTCCGGGTCCCCGTCCTTGATGCAGTCCATCACGATGATCCGCTTCGTCACGCCCACCTGCGGTGCGGCAAGCCCGATGCCAGGCGCGTCATACATCGTTTCCAGCATGTCGGCGGCCAGCTGCCTGATCTCGGGCGTGATTTCCGCCACGGGATCGCAGAGCTTCTTGAGGCGCGGGTCAGGATGGATCAGGATAGGGCGGATCATGTCAGCCATCTACGAAAGCAGCCCCGTCATGGCAAGAGCAACGCGGTGAAGTCACAGCGGGAATTTCGGGCGTTCCTTGCGGAACCAGGTCCCGCATTCAAGCGTATTATCGGGATTTGCTTCTCAGCCACCCCCTCAATTTGGGATGACTTCCCGTCAGTGATGGAATAACCGGATGAACATCCCACCGACCAGGCCGACCGACATGACCTTCGACACTCCCATCGCCCGCACCGGGTCCCACTGCGTCAAGTGGGACATGCTGGAACCGCTCTATGGCCTCAAACCCGACGAGGGGCTGGCGATGTGGGTCGCCGACATGGAGTTCAAGCCGCCGCAAACCGTCCAGAACGCGCTGCAAAAGATGCTGGACCACGGGGTCTACGGCTATTTCGGCGACGACAACGCCTATCTGCGGGCGATCCGCTGGTGGATGGCCAACCGCCACGGCTGGGAGGTTCAGCCCGACTGGATCTTCACCACCCACGGTCTTGTCAACGGGACCGCGCTTTGCGTGCACAGCTACACCCAGCCGGGTGACGCGGTGATCCTGATGACGCCGGTCTACCACGCCTTCGCCCGCGTCATCAAAGCCGCCGGACGCACCGTCACCGAATGCCCGCTGACCCTGCAGGGCGGCCTGGCGCAGATCGACACCTCCGCCTGGGAACAGCACCTCACCGGAGCGGAAAAGATGCTGATCCTCTGCTCGCCGCACAATCCCGGCGGTCGGGTCTGGACGGTCGAGGAGCTGCGCCGGATCGCCGATTTCTGCGTGAAGCACGACCTGATCCTGGTCTCGGACGAGATCCACCACGACCTCGTCTTCCCGGGTCACAAACACACCGTCATGGCGCTGGCCGTCCCGCAGATCGCCGACCGGCTGGTGATGATGACCGCGACGACCAAGACCTTCAACATCGCCGGCGCCCACATCGGCAACGTCATCATCGCCGATCCCGCCCTGCGCACGACCTTTGCCCGCACGATCAACGCGCTGGGAATCTCGCCCAATTCCTTCGGGATGCACATGGCGACCGCCGCCTATTCGCCCGAAGGGGCCGCCTGGGTCGATGCGCTGATGCGCTACCTTGACGGGAACCGTCAGCTTTTCGACGCAGGCATCGCACGACTCCCCGGACTGAAGTCCACCCCGCTGGAGGCGACCTACCTCGCCTGGGTCGACTTTTCCGGCACCGGCATGGCCCCGGGCGAGTTCATCGACAGGGTCGAGAAACAGGCCAAGATCGCCACCAACCACGGTTCGGCCTTCGGGACCGGGGGCGAGACGTTCCTGCGCTTCAATCTTGCCTGCCCGCGCGCGCAGGTCGTCGAGGCGGTGGCACGGCTTGAACGCGCCTTCGCCGACCTGCAATGATCCGACGTCTGCGGCTTCTGGTCTTTCTTTGCCTGCTGGTCGTCCTGGGGCTTGTCGCGGCCTGGCTTTACGGCCCGATGCGGCCGGTGCCGCCCCCGCCGCCGCTGACGGGTCAGGTCGAATTGATCGTGATCGAGAAGGCCGCGCGTCGGATGCAGCTGTTCCAGGGTGGCGAAGCCGTGCGGACCTACAGCATCGCCCTGGGCTTCGCGCCCGAGGGCGACAAGCTCCGCCAGGGCGACGGCAAGACACCCGAGGGTGAGTTCACCATCAACCGGAGAAACCCTGAAAGCGCCTTTCACTTGTCCATCGGGTTGGACTATCCCAAGCCCGAGGACCTGGCCCGGGCGGCGGCGGGTGGCTACTCGCCCGGCGGCGATATCTTCATCCACGGTCAGCCCAATGCCCTGCCCGAAGGCATGAAGATCAAGGGGGACTGGACCGCAGGCTGCATTGCCGTGACCAACGCCGAGATGCGCGAGATCTGGGCTGTTACGCCCATCGGCACCAGGGTCGAAATCCGGCCCTGACTGCGGCGCGCCTCGGTGACTTCGCGCGTCTTCCGACGAGGAGACGACGTCGAACGAGGAGGCGTCCCGCAGATCACGCTTTCGTCAGGTATCCCACCGGCGCATTCTCGTCGCGCCAGAAGTCCAGCGGTGCGCGGTCCGACACTGCGGTGGCGCGCTTGAAATCGCAGACGAGTTCGCCGTTGTCGATGCTGGAGGCCATGATCAGGCACTGGAACACGTGCCGCGACCCGTCGTAAACATCGACCAGCCCCCGCAACTTGCCGGGCGAGAAATCGGCATCCAGCGCAAAGCCGTTGTCCCAGAACCGCAGCACCGGATAGACGGCATCACCCACCTGCACGCGAAGCCGAGACTTGCGCTTCAGGTCCTTCTTGCGCGCGGCTTCAAGCCCTTCGCGCACATATGTCGGCAGAAACTCAAGCATGGCAGCCTCGAATTCTTCCCCAGTCAAAGTCTGCAGTGAACCTTCAGAAAATCAAGTTGCCACAAGGGTATTACCGAATTGTAACCCATCTATGTCGCCAGGAACACGGAATTGCTCAACCACAGGTTGATCCGGCAAGGCCGCCCCATGCTGCGCAGCGAAACACCGGCAAGATCCGGGAACGTCTTGCGAATCACCCCCGGTCTGCCGATAGCCCTGCGCATGATCCTGATCGTCGCCCTTCTGCTTGATGCTGCCTTCGGCGAGCCGCGCTGGCTCTGGAACCGCCTGCCCCATCCGGCGGTCCTGATGGGCCGCCTCGTCGGCTGGTGCGACGCCCGGTTCAACCGCGACGGCGCGCTGAAACTGAAGGGCAGCCTGGTCGCCGCCGGTCTTGCGCTGACCGGCCTGGCCCTCGGCTGGCTGATCCACCTGGTGCCCGACCACGGCGTCATCGAGGCTCTTGCCGTCGCCATCCTGGTCGCTCAGAAATCCCTGGTCGAGCATGTTCGCGCCGTCGCCACCGCCCTGCGCCGGTCCATCCCCGAGGGTCGCCAGGCCGTCGCGATGATCGTCGGTCGTGACACGGCCGAGATGACCGGTCCCGACATCAGCCGTGCAGCCATCGAAAGCGCGGCCGAGAACCTGTCGGACGGCGTCGTGGCCCCGGTCTTCTGGTATCTCGTCCTCGGCCTGCCCGGCATCCTGGCCTACAAGCTGGTCAACACGGCGGACAGCATGATCGGCCACCTTACCCCCCGCTACAAGGACTTCGGCTGGGCCTCTGCCCGGCTCGACGACGTCCTGAACCTGATACCCGCCCGCCTGACCGCGCTGTTGATCGCGCTGACCCACGGATGGCTTGACCCCAAGCCCATCCTTCGCGATGCGCCAAAGCACCGCAGCCCGAACGCGGGCTGGCCGGAAAGCGCGCTTGCCCCGGTCCTGAACGTTGCCCTCTCCGGTCCGCGCAGCTACCACGGCGTCCACCGGCACTATCCCTGGGTCTGGCCCGAGGGCCGCCGCGACCCCGGCCCCGACGACATCGACGCCGCTGCCGATGCGCTTTGGCGGGTCTGGGCCGCCCTGCTTGCGGTTGCCGTTCTGGTGGCGCTCACCTAACCTCTTGGCAACACCCGGAGACCCGATGCGCGCAGCCGTCCCTGCCCCCCTCGTGACCAGCCCTGCGGTCGCTGCACCCTGTGGTCCCGCCGACGGCTGGCCCGCGCGCAACCGTCCGGACGCGCTCTGATGGCCGGCTGGAGCCTTGTCGCCACCATCAAGGCCCCCGAAGAGAAGGTCCTCGCCTTCGCCGCCCATCACCTGTCCCTGGGGGCCGAACACCTGTGGCTCTTCTTCGACGACCCCGCTCAACCCATCCCCGAACCGCTGGCCCGGCACCCGCGCGTCACCATCACCCTCTGTGACGAGGACCATTGGCTGCGCACCTGCCAGAAGCGCCCGCCGCAGCATCAGAACCGCCAGACCCAGAACGCGCGCCTGACCTACCGCGCGCTGGTGACATCGGACTGGATCGTCCACATCGACGTGGACGAGTTCCTGCTGACCCCGCGCCCGATCGCCGCGATCCTGGACGAGACGCCCGCGGACACCATCGCCATGCGGCTGGAACCCTTCGAGGCGATGCACGACCCGCTCTTGCCCGACGACATCTACACCGCGCGCGAATTCCGCGGGGCGCTGCGTCACGAACACTGGCCGCGCCGCCGCGCCGCGCTTGGCCCCTACCGCAAGATCATCCGCGACGGGATTCTGTCGCACAGCGTCGGAAAGGCAATGTACCGCACCCGCGTCCCCGGCCTTCTCCCGCGGCTGCATGCCGTGATGCTGAACAAGGAGATCGTCGCCCCTGCGCATTGGCAGCCCGAAATCAAGCTGCTGCACTTCCACGCCCAGGACAAGGCCGCCTGGGCAGCCGCCGTGCCGTTCCGCATGACCAAGGGCGCCTACCAGTTCCGCCCCGAGTTGCAGGCCTTCCTGGCCGAGGCGACCCCGGAAGAGATCGACAAGTTCTATCGTCGCACCCAGATCCTGTCGGTCGATGTGCGCGATGAGCTGGTGGCAGTCGGGCGCGTGATCCTTGCCGACCTCGGCCTGCGCCAGAAGGTCAAGGACCTGCGTGACGGGCGGCTTCAGACCTTGTCGACCTAGGGTCTGTTGACCAACATGTGCGCCGCGCGCCGGAAGGTCGTCATGATCTCGGTGCGTTCACCCTCGGCCACCCCCGTTTCGACCATCGCCCGCTCCATCACCGCCAGCCAATCCTCGGCATCCTGCCGACGGATTTCCACATGGGCATGGATCTCGCGCAGGTTCATGTGGCCGTGAAGGTCCTGGTAATGGCGCCGACCGCCGAAAAAACCGCAGAGGAAGTTGAACTGCTCGGGCCGCACATGCGCCAGCCCGTGCCCCTTGAGGTGCATCTCCATGATCGCGCGGCCCTGCGGCAGGGTCTCGATCAGGTCGTAGAAGCGGTTCACCAGCAGATGAACCTTCTCCTCGCCCCCGATCCGGTCGAGCATGGTTTTCCGGGGCATCGGCTTCATGGCTCAGCTCTGCGGCCGCGTCTTCTTCGGGTCGTAGTGCGACAGGGGCACGATGACTGCCGGCAGCCGCTTCTGCTGACCGTCCAGCTTGCTAACCTCCAGCGCCGTGCCCACCTCGGCATGCGCCACATCGACCCGCGCCAACGCGATGTTCTTGCCCAGAATGGGTGAGCGGACCGAGGACGTCACCTCGCCCACCTGCGCCCGCCCGACATGCAGGCCGTCGCCGTGGCCGACATCGACATTCGCGTCGATCTCCAGCCCGACGAACTTGCGCGACGGATGCTCTTTCCGCCGGATCAGCGCCTCGCGCCCGATGAAATCATCGGCCTTGGATTTCAGCGGCACGGTGAAGCCGATCCCGGCCTCGAAGGGATCGGTCTGGTCGCTGAAGTCATAGCCCGCGAAGATCAGCCCCGCCTCGATCCGCACCATGTCCAGCGCGGCCAAGCCCATCGGCTTCAGCCCCAGATCCTCGCCATTCGCCCAGACCGCGTCATAGACCGCCGCGCCGTCCTTTGGATGGCAGAAGATCTCGAACCCCAGCTCTCCGGTATAGCCCGTCCGCGACACCACGACCGGCGCGCCCGATGGCCCGCCAACCCGGCCCACGGTAAAGCGGAACCAGCCCAGTTCGTCCACCGTCGGCTGGTGCGGCGCGGTCCAGATCATCCGCCGCATGATCTCGCGGCTCAACGGTCCCTGCACGGCAAGGTTGTGCAACTGATCGGTCGATGACCGCACCATAGCCTTCAGGCCCAGCTTTTCCGCCTGCTCCCGGATCCAGATGCCGCCGTAGTCATCCCCGCCGATCCAGCGGAACTGGTCGCGGCCCAGCCGGAAGGCGGTGCCATCGTCGATCATCCCGCCGTGGTCATAGCACATGGCGGAATAGACCACCTGGCCTTGGGCGAGCTTCTTCATGTCGCGGGTCAGCACCCAATTCATCAGTGCCTCGGCATCCGGGCCGGTCACTTCGAACTTCCGCAGCGGAGACAGGTCCAGGACCACCGCCGCCTGCCGGCAGGCCCAGTATTCCTCCAGCGCGCCGTTCGACGAATAGGCCTGCGGCAACCAGTAGCCCTTGTACTCCACCACGTTCCGGGTCTTCTGGCTGATCCGGTCGTGGAAGGCGGTTTGCTTGGTCATCTTCGGCTCCGCATCAGGCGTGGGGCGATAGGCGATGGAGCGGCTGAACGTCTCCGCCCCCGAATAGGTGCGGACATGGATGTCCGACAGGTACCAGCCGTTGGCGGGCGAGGTGTCGTCCGGGCAGGCCGAGTTGACGCAGACGATGTCGGTCAGCGCCCGGAACAGCACATAGTCGCCGGGGCGCGACCAGGGTTCGTCGCTGATCAGCACCCCATGTGAATCGATGTTCGTATTGAAGAACAGATTCACCGCCATCCAGCCCGGACGTGGGTCAACCCCATGCTTTGCCAGCGCGGCATTGAAGTTGTCCGAGCAGTTCACATGCCCCGGATAGCCGATGTCGTCGTAGTATTTCGAGGCACAAGCCATCGCAAAGGCGTCGTGGCGGCCCACGGTGTCCTGCACCACCTCGACCAGCGGCACCCAGTCCTGATCGTAGTATTTCGAATGCAGGCCCGGCATCGAATAGGCGTGGCCCATCAGCGTCCTGCTGGTCGTCACGTCCAGCGCGTGCTGCACGCCCTTGTCCAGCTTGCGCGCGTCAAAGCACTGGAAGTCGGTGCATTGCCGACCGTCCACGTCCAGGATCTGGATGTAATCCCCCGCCTTGACGAAATAGCTTTCCGCCGTCGCCGACTTGACCCGCAGGTCGAGGATCGGGTCGGCCAGCGGATCGGGCAGATCGTAATTCCCCACCAACCGCGGCCTGGCCCGCTGCACCAGCAGCGTCACCGGCGTCGCCGTATCCTGTGCCTCGGGGGCCATCGGCAGACCGGGCGCGCAGACGACCAGCCAGCCCTCGTCCAGCGCCGTCACCTCGGCCCGCGCCCCTGCCGGAGTGTCCGGGCCGAACAGCCGCAACGCCCCGGCCTTCGCCAGGTCGATCCGGCGGGCTTCCAGCCCCTTGCGCAGCCGCGCCAGGCCGTCCTCGCCATAGGCCAGCATCGCCTTCAGCCCCTCGGCCGAGGAATTCGCGGCCTGGCCCAGAATCGCCGCGTCGATCCGCCCGCCCTTCGCCGCCGCGACCAGTTCCACCGGCTGTCCGCCCTCGTCGTTGACCATCGTCAGCCGGTCGCCCGCCATGATGTTCAGCACCAGCGCCCCGCCGCCGGGAACGACATGCCGCTCTTGCCCGTGGTGGCGCGAAAACCCTTTCGGGGTCAGAATCCGGGACGGTCGCGGAGGACCGGGGATCACGGTGGGATAGATCGAATCGAGCATGGGCCACCCCCCTCCTGCACCCCGGCCACTGGCGCGAGGAAGTTTAACAAGGATAAAACTTGTTCATCACGAAGAATAGCGCCAGGGTAAGTCTGACACAAGGACAAGGACGGGGGAAGGCGACGATATGCTGGCTCTTGGCTTCGGCCTGACCGCAGCCCTGCTGTGGGCGGTTCATGATCTGCTGGCCCGCAAACTCAGCCAGGGAGCGGCGCTGCTGCCGATCCTGGTGCTGGTCCTGGGGGCCGGGACGCTTGGCCTGCTGCCGGTGGCCGTGGCGCTGGGGGGGTGGGAACGGATGACCTGGCCTGCCGGGGGCGTTGCGGCGCTGTCAGGGCTGACTTTTGCCGTGGCGATCGGCGGTCTTTACAAGGCTTTCAGCTTGGCCCCGGTCCGCGTCGTCGCGCCCGTGGTCGGGGCCTACCCGCTGCTGATCCTGCTGACCGCCGTGGCCCAGGGCCGCCCCGTGTCGGGCGGAGACTGGCTTGCCGTCCTGGCCATCGTCATCGGGATCACCATCGTCGCCGTCGCCGCGCGGGACGACGCGCCGGAAGGCTATGCCGCCAGTCCCGGCGTGGCGATGGCCTGGGCTGCTCTGGCTGCCCTGGGCTTTGCCGCCACCTTCGGGCTGGCGCAAGAGGCCACTCGGTTGGGGTCCGAGCTTCCGGTGATGCTGGTCGGCCGCATCGTTGCCCTTGCGGCGATCCTGTCCCTGCTGGTCTGGCACCGCGGCTCGCTGGCCCCGCAGCGGGGGCATTTCGGGGTGCTGGGGCTGATGGGCCTGCTGGACGCGCTGGCGCTGGGTCTGGTCACGGCCTCGGGCGGGCTGCCACGGGCGGAGTATGCCTCGGTCGCCTCGTCGCTGTTCGGGGTGCTGACGGTTCTGCTGGCGGCCTGGTTCCTGAAAGAGAGGGTCCGGCCCGTGCAATGGGCAGGCATCGCCTGCGTCTTCGGCGGCATCGCCGTGCTTGGGCTGCTGGGCACCTGAGTAGCAACTGTCTTTCAGACAGTCCGTTTCACATGGTTCTGGCTGTTGCGGATCATTGCGTTGAGGATGGTGAGGAGTTTTCTGGCGCATGCGGTGAGGGCGAGTTTGACGGGTTTTCCGGCGGCTTCGAGGCGGGCACGGAAGGCCTTGATGGCGGGGTCGTATCGGCTTGCGATGAACGCGGCGAGGTAGAGGGCGCGGCGGACGTCGGCCCGTCCGCCCCAGATGCGGCGCTTGCCGCGCGCGAGGCCTGACTCGCAGGCATGCGGGGCGAGGCCGGTCAGGCTGGTGATGCGGCGGTGGTCGAGCTGGCCGAGCTCGGGCAGGCGCGCGATCAGGACGGCGGAGACGGCCGGGCCGATCCCCGGCACCGACCTGAGCCGGGCGCTGATGGCGGCGAGGGCTGGCCGGGTTTCGACCAGTGTGGCGATCCGGCTCTCCACGGCGGCGAGGTGAGCCTCCAACACCTTGACCAGGCTCGCGATCTGCTTGGACAGCCAGGTGTCCCGCGTGGTCCCGCCCCGGTTCTTCTCGGCCCGGATCGTGGCGACCAGATCCTCGCGCCGGGCCACCAGATCGGCCAGCCGAGCCCGATCGGGGTCCTCAGGCCCGGATCTTCGGGCGGGGTCGGTTTCAGCTCCAGCGCCCGGCCCATCCGGGCAAGCATCTGCGCATCAACCCGGTCGGTCTTGGCCAGCTGGCCCGTGGCGCGGGCGAATTCGCGGGCCAGGGCCGGGGGTTGACGCGGCAGCAGCAAACCCCGGCCCTGGCAAGGGCTTCCGTGACGGGCCGTTCATAGCCGCCCGAGGCTTCAAGCACCACCAGCGCGCCTTTCGCCGCCTTGGCGAAGCGGGCAAGCGATTGTTCTGTCGTGGAAATCCTCTCGCGCCTGGAGA
>Ga0208100_100082_pt1 | contig 41645 bp, 31 predicted proteins | sample SubbioR11_8A_Aug_FD_184817 | JGI IMG/M metagenome (GOLD analysis project Ga0208100, IMG submission 184817) | Serpentinite rock and fluid subsurface biosphere microbial communities from McLaughlin Reserve, California, USA - CR11_8A_Aug (SPAdes) | ecosystem: Environmental > Terrestrial > Deep... | reverse complement strand
ATTCTTCGCCAGGTCGAGCCCGACAGTGATAATCTCCGACATGACCGTCCTCCTTTTGTGGATCCTCATAGACCCACCCTGGCACATTGATGCCGTCGGGGGGCGGTCACATCATCAGAGCCCGGCGGCCCACTTTATGCGCTGCTGAATTACGGTCAGGCTCCAGACCAGCCGCGCCACTGGCTGAACAACGGCAAGATTTCCGACGTATCCTGTGCTTTCCTGATCGACCGGCTGGAACAGTCCGAGATTTGGCGTCCCCAGTTTCACGAACAGGCAGCGCGCGTCGTCTCACTTGCCGGCACTCACGGACTACAGCCGCTCAGACCTTTTGGTGATGCTGCACCTGCAATGAGCTGGGCATTTGTTGCCCCAAGACCTGTTTCACTGGACAGGGTTCTACAAAGCCAGACCTTGATCCTGGGCAAATACTACAAGCCCCTGGCCAAACTGCCCCTAACGCTTTGGCTGTATGACCACCTCGTCAACATTCCGACCCATCCAGATGTGGGGCGGTTAAGCGATGGCGAACTGCATGGCGTCATCGCTGGTTTGCTCTAGCTACCAACAGGGCCTTTGATCACGCGCGCCGGCACGCCGACGGCAGTGCATCCATCCGGAATATCCCGAACGACTGCTGCTGCCGCGCCAATAACTGCACCTGATCCAATGGTTATGCCTGGATTGACACAGGCACCGGTTCCGATTTCCGCACCCTCACCCAGTGTCACCCGGCCAGAAAGATGCGCACCAGGACTGACGGTGGAAAACGAACCCAAGACTGTGTCATGCCCGATTGTAGCGCCAATGTTGATGTGGCAATGCTCACCCAACACAATGTCTGTTGTCAGGAGGGCGCCGGCACAGATAACTACACCGTCGGCCATCGCAACATTCGTGCCAAGCCAAGCTCTCGGGTGGACAATCGGGGGAAATGATCGCACACCTGATTGCTTCAGTACATCGACAACAGACCTTCGAGCATCTGGACTGCCAAGCCCAATAGCCACAGAGAGAGTTTGGGGTGTACCAAAATACCGGACATCAGATGACACGGGAAGACCATGTACCACCTCGGGTGAGTTGAACCCAGGCGTTACAAGAAAGCCAAGCAGTCGCCAGTTCTGTCTTTCTGCATTCTGGTCCTGCACGATCTGAAGAATTTCTCTCCCAAAACCACCACAGCCAAAAATAACGATATCATGCATGTTCAGCACGCGAACCGGTTCTTGATCTTTGCAATGAACTGCCGAACAGCTGCGTCTTCGACGTCTCGTGCCGCCGCCATATCGGCGAACAGACCCTCCCGTGTGGCGACCGCAAAGGGTATTTCATCATCTCCATAGGCAACCCCCTGCTTCAGTTCAAAACCTGCTCGCCAACTCGCGGCATCCAGTCCAGGCTGCGGCACAACCACCGGAGTGCAGCCACATAGAGCCGCGTAATATAGATATAGCGTATACGGGTCATGTGAGTAGAAGAACTCGCACCTATTGAAGATTTCGGCGATTTCTTCGTGAGACTTTCCGTCCAGGATTGGCGCTGCGTCATCCATTGAAAGCTCCGGACGGTAGGTCCCCGTCCCCTTGCGCACCATCCTGCACGTCCCGCGGCGATCCGCCAGACCTTCGTTCCGGTACACGTCGGTCCGTAGCCACCTGACCTGAAGGAGATTGTCTTCAGCCACATTCGCCAGACCCTCAGCGAAGGCCGACTGATAGAAGAAAGTCAGTTCGCCCGATCCGTGCTTGACACCATCCACATGGAAACCGGGCCGGTGCAGCAGCCAACGAACGACATGTTTGGCTCCAAACGGATTGCCATCAATGATCTCTGGATACACCGCGATGCATCCGCTTGCCGAAGGTCTCTCGTAGGTCGGAACGGGCATGGTCGGGTGGCAGATTACCTCGCCGGAGTGATTCTGCTGGGTCTCGGCGCGCCTGCGGGCCAAACGTCGGCGATTTGCCTGGTAAAGCGCGGAGAGCAATTTTCCCAGCTTACGGCGACGCAACGCAATCTTGCGGCTCACACCATTCCAGACATACGCATCCTGTCCGGTCTGCCGCAGCCGGTGGGCCAGTGTGTGAAGTACGATGGAGCCGCCGCTGTTCTCGTCGAAGTCACCGGCCCAGATTACGATGGGCAAACCAACTTTGCCGGCACTTTCAATTGGACTCATACATAATCCCCGCGGCTGAGGCCATACTTGGCCATCTTCTCGTTCAGGGTCCGGCGCGGCAGGCACAGCTCTTCCATGACCGCCACGATCGACCCCTTGTGCCGCCGCATCGTGTTGTCGATCAGCATCCGCTCGAAGGCCTCGACATAGTCTTTCAAGGGCTTGCCCTCGGTGGTCAGTGCCGGGCCCGAAGCCTCGTTCTCGGCCATCAGCAGCGACGCAATCGACCCCGACCCGCGCCGGTTCTGCAAGACCGCGCGCTCGGCGATGTTGACCAGTTGCCGCACGTTCCCCGGCCAGGGCGCCTGCAGCAGCTGCGCCGCTTCCTGGGCCGTCACCTGCGGCGCGTCGCAGCCGTATTCCTCGGCGAACTGCTCGCTGAGGCGGGTGAAGAGCTGCAAGATATCCTCGCCCCGCGTCCGCAAGGGCGGCAGCAGGATCGTCATCGCCCCCAGCCGGTAGAACAGATCGGGCCGCAAGGTCTGCTCCAGGGTCGTGTCCGGGGCGTGGCTGTTGCAGATCGCGATGATCCGGGTTTCCGGCGGCATGCCCTGGTCGTTGATGAAGGTCAGCAGCCGCGCCTGCATCGCGCTCGGCATCGCCTCGATGTCCTCAAGACACAGGGTCCCGCCGCGCGCGTCTTCGACCAGCGGCAGCGCGCCATCCTCGGCCGGGCCGAAGAGCCGGGCGGCCAGCTTGTCCTCGGACCAGGCCGCGCAAGAGATCGCCACGAACTTCTTCGACGCCCGCGGCCCGACCGCGTGCAGCGCATGCGCGACCAGAGTCTTGCCGGTCCCCGTCTCGCCGTCGATCAGCACGTGGCTGTCGGCCTGGCCGAGGTCCAGGATATCCTCGCGCAGCCGCTCCATCGCCGGGCTGGTGCCGATCAGCTTCTTGATGATGGTCGATCCGTCCGACAGCTCCTTGCGCAGCGCCCGATTGTCCAGCGTCATCCGCCGCGCCTGGGTCGCGCGCTTGGCAAGTTCGGTCATCCGGTCCGGGTTGAACGGCTTTTCCAGAAAGTCGAAGGCCCCGACGCGCATCGCCTCGACCGCCATCGGCACATCGCCGTGACCGGTGATCATGATCACGGGCAAGCCGCTGTCCTGCCCCATCAGCCGCTTCAGGAAGGCCATCCCGTCCATCCCCGGCATCTTGATGTCGCTGACCACGACGCCCTGGAAATCCGGGCCGATGACCTTCAGCGCCTCTTCGGCACTGGCATAGGTCTCGGTATCGAACCCCGACAGCGCCAGCCACTGGCTGATCGACTGCCGCATGTCCGCTTCGTCATCGACGATCGCGACTTTCATTGCCCGGGCCATGTGGACCTCTTCATTCTGCTGCTTCCTGTTTGTGGCCAAGGATCGGCAACTGCATCTCGAAAACCGCGCCGCCCCCTTCTCCGTTCCGTGCGGTCAGACGACCGCCCAGATCGGTGACGATGCCCGACGAGATCGCAAGGCCAAGCCCGACGCCCTCTCCGGGTTTCTTCGTGGTGTAGAAGGGTTCGAACAGGTTTTCGAGATCGGTGATCCCGTGGCCATTGTCGCGCACCGAAAGGGTCGCGGTTTCGCCCGCCGACAGAAGAATGTCGATCTGCGGGTCCTTGGTGTCCTTTGTGGCGTCCAGCGCATTGCGCAGCAGGTTGATGATCACCTGCTCCAGCCGCAGCCGGTCGGCCATGACCATCACGGCTTGCCGCGGCATGCCCCGGCTGATCTTCACGACGCGGGCCTTGAGCTGCGGCTCCATCATCGCCAGGGCCGAAGAGACGCAGGCGCGAAGATCAACCTCTTCAAAGGCTTCTCCGCCTTTCCTCGCGTAGGACTTCAACTGGCGCGTGATCGCGCCCATCCGCTCGATCAGGTCATCGACGCGCTGGAAGGACGACAGCGCCTCATCCAGGCGCTTCCTTTGCAAGAGCAGCCGCGCACCGGCCAGATAGGTCTTCATCGCGGCGAGGGGCTGGTTCAGCTCGTGGCTCACCGCCGCCGACATCTCGCCCAGAGCCGCCAGCTTCGACGATTGCGCCAGCGTGAGTTCAGCGACCTCCAGGTCCTTCTTCACCTTCTCGCGTTCCGCAATCGCCCGTTGCAGCCGCGCGTTCAACAGCCGCAGTTCCGCCGATTCCCGCTGGAACGAGACCGACCGCGACCAGGCCCGGCGCGAGAGCAGGTAGAAGGTGAAAGCCATCAGGATGGCAAAGCCCATGATCTCCAGCGCGAGGATCCCGTTCACCTGCTCACGGACCGACCCGTAGGCGGTGAAGGTCGCGATCTTCCAGCCGCGGAAGGGAATGCGGGCCTCGGTGCTCATCACCGCCTCGCCCCGGACATAGGCATCCGGCGGCTCTTGCGCCCATTCGGCTGTGGCCTGCAGCGCCCGCGCGATTGCCGAGGGCGGATCGCGCAGCGCAAGCGCCTCTTCCCTTGGCAGTCCACGCCACCGTGGCTCGGTCGACAGGATGACGATGCCCTCGCTGTCGGTGACCATGATGGCATCCTGCAACCCGGCCCAGGCGCGTTCGTATTTCATCAGGTCGACCGAGACGATGATGACCCCCATCAGCTTCGACTCGGCCAGCACCGCGCGGGAATAGACGAAGTCGAAGCCGCCCGCGTCCCGCCTGACCGGCGTGAAGACCGTCTCTTTCGCGCGCTGTGCGTCCACGAAATAGGTCTCGTTCCGGTGGCTTGTTCCCAGCACATTGCGGTTCGTGGCGGCGACAACGCGGCCATCGGCGTCGACCAGCCGGATCGAGGCCACGCCAAGCTGGCCTTGCAGCGAGATCAGCTTTGCCGAGGTGCTGGAAAAATTGCCGTCCTTCAGCGCCGTGATCAGGTCGGGGTCGCCAGCCAGAAGCAGCGGCACCACCGAGGTCCGCTGCAGCTCTGCCATCAGGTTCCCGGTGTAAAGCGCCAGCCGCACTTCGGCCCGGCTGCGAGTATCGGCGGTGTAGCGGTCGGTCAGCAGGCGGTTCGACACCAGCACCACGACGACCGCAAGGATCACCAGCAGGACCACAGCCAGCTTCGCGCGCCAGGGCAGGCCTGGTGTCGTGGTCGGATCTTCGCTGAGGTCGCTGGCGCTCATGGCCGCAGAGTAGGGCCGCGCCGGGGTGGTCTCAAGCCGAAGGGGTTCAGGCCAGCGCCATCCCGCGCATGAGCGAGGCAAAGAGACCCTTGCCGTCCGCCGACCCCAGCGCCGCCTCGGTCGCGCGTTCGGGATGCGGCATCATCCCCAGAACACGGCGGTTTTCCGACAGCACACCCGCGATGTCGGCCATGCTGCCGTTGGGGTTCTGGCCATAGGTAAAGGCGATCCGGTCCTCGGCCCTGAGCCGCGCCAGGCCTGGTTCGTCGATGGTATAGTTGCCGTCATGGTGGGCGATCGGAATACGGATCTCTTGCCCGGGCCGGTAGGCGCTGGTGAAGTCGGATTGCGTCGTGGCGACCTTCAGGCTCACGGTGCGGCAGACGAACCTGAGCGTGGCGTTGCGCATCAGGACACCCGGCAGCAGGCCCATTTCGGTGATGACCTGAAACCCGTTGCAGATGCCCAGGACGTAGCCGCCCTTCTGCGCATGCGCCCGGATCGCGGCGCTGATCGGCGATTGCGCCGCAATGGCACCGCAACGCAGGTAGTCGCCAAAGCTGAACCCGCCGGGGATGCCGACGACATCCACGCCCGGGGGCAGTGCGGTGTCCTTGTGCCAGACCCGTTCGACCTGGAACCCCGCCGCTTCGAAGGCGACGGCAAGGTCGCGGTCGCAGTTCGAACCTGGAAAGGTGACGACGGCGGCTTTCATCGGGGCGACTCCTCTTCGGGGACTGCGCGCGTGATAGCGGACTGCGGGGGAAAGGGCCAGTGCTTGCACCACGCCTTGCAGACGTTACGCTGGCGGGATGCTGACCGATTCCGCCCTTGCGGCGCTTCGCGCAATCCTCAGAGCCCGGGTCTCGGTCGCCGCCGCCACCCTGTCCGAACATGCGCAGGGCGAAAGCCTGGTCGCGGGCGGGCGGCCCGACGCCGTGGTCTTCCCCCGCGCGACCGCCGAAGTCGCGGCGCTGGCCGCCTGGTCAACGGCCCATGCCGTTCCCCTTGTCGGTTGGGGCGAGGGCGTGGCCTTCCAGCGAGGTGCCTGCGCCCCGAGGACCGTCTGGTTCGGGTGGAGCTTGGCAAGCTCGGCCTGATGGCGGCCGAGCATGGCGCAGGCTGGCAGGTCATGGGCGCGCTCAAGGCTGCACTTGACCCGCTTGGCCTGATGAATCCCGACAAGGTCGTCCCTGGTCAGCCCTGATCACAGATCAAAGCTGGACCGGCGGAACAGGCCGTTCTCGACTTCGCGCTGGCGGCGTTCCAGGTCGATCCGCGACAGCGAGGCGTTCAGATAGGCGCGCTCAAGATCGGCGATCCGGGGGAAGGCGCTGCCGTTGATCAAGGATTTGAACAGGTTGAGCATGATGATGTCCTTTCTTCTTTCCATGAAGATAGGACGCTGCGGCGCAGCATTGTAGGGTCAAGGATGATGTGCCGCCATGCGCCGGACGCATGGGTCGTCACACGTCTGCCAAAGCAGCGGGCAAAGAGGTCAGCCCTGCAGCAAGGCGCGCGCGGCCGCCCGGGCGGCTTCGGTCACGGTATCGCCCGCCAGCATCCGGGCGATCTCTTCGACCCGCTCATCGGCCCCAAGGCCAGTGACCGTGGACAGCGTCTGCCCCTTTGCCACCCGCTTTTCCACCCGCCAATGCCGCGCGCCGAAGGCCGCCACCTGCGGCGAGTGCGTGACGACCAGCACCTGCGCGCCCTCGGCCAGGGCCTTCAGCCGGCGCCCCACCGCATCCGCCGTCGCCCCGCCGACGCCCCGGTCGATCTCGTCGAAGATCAGAGTCAGGCCCGGACTGTCGCCGGTCAGGCAGACCTTCAGCGCCAGGAGAAACCGCGACAGCTCGCCGCCCGAGGCGATCCGGTTCAGCGGCCCCGCGGGCGCTCCTGGGTTGGTCGCCACGGTGAAGGTCACCGCATCCACCCCCTCCGGCCCGGACTCGCCCGCCGTCACTTCCGTCGCAAAGACCGCGCGCTCCATCTTCAAGGGCGCGAGTTCGGCCGCCATCGCCGCATCCAGCCGCTTCGCCGCCAGGGCGCGCGCCTTCGTCACCCGCGCTGCTTCGGCCGCATAGGCCGCCTCGGCCTCGGCCACGACCTTCCCCAGCCTTGCCAGCCCCGCAGACCCGCCGTCGATCGCCGCCAGCCGCGCCCGCAGCCCGTCCGCGAAGCCGCCCAGATCGTCGGCCAGCACCCCGTGCTTGCGCGCCAGCGCCCGGATCGCGAACAGCCGCTCCTCGACCCGCTCCAGCTCACCGGGATCGAAGTCCAGCGCCTCCAGCGCGCGTTCGACCCCGGCCTGCGCCTCGCCCAGCTCGATCAGCGCGCGGTTCAGCGCGTCCATCGGGCCGTCAAGCCGCCCCTCGGCCTTTTCCGCCGCGCCATCCAGCCAGCGCAGCGCATCGCGCATCCGGCCTTCGGCACCCTCGTCCGACAGTGCGATCAGCGCCTTCGCGACATCCTCGCGGATGCGCCCTGCCCCCTGCATCAGCCGACGCCGCGCGTCCAGCGCCTCATCCTCGCCCGGCAAGGGGTTCAGCTTGTCCAGCTCGGCCACCGCATGGCGCAGAAACTCTTCCTCGGCCGCCGCCCGGGCCAGGGCCGCTTCCGCCTCGGCCAGACGCGCCCGCGCCTCGCGCTGTGCCGCCCAGGCCGCGCGCAAGCCGGCAAGGTCCAGCCCCGCAAAGGCATCCAGCAGCGCCCGATGACCCCGAGGGTTCAACAAGCCCCGGTCGTCATGCTGGCCATGCAACTCCACCAGAGTATCCGACAGGTCCCGCAACACCTCGCCACTGACGCGACGGTCGTTGACGAAGGCCGTCTTGCGCCCGTCCGCGACATTGACCCGGCGCAGGATCAGCTCGTCCTCCGCCTCGATCCCCGCTTCCGTCAGGACCGACCGCGCGGCGTGACCGGGGGCCAGGTCGAAGACCGCCGTCACCTCGCCCTGCGCGGCCCCCTGGCGCACCAGTTCCGCCCGCCCACGCCAGCCCAGCACGAAGCCAAGCGCATCCAGCAGGATCGACTTGCCCGCCCCCGTCTCGCCGGTCAGCACGTTGAGGCCCGGCTCAAGCTCCAGGCTCAACCGGTCGATGATCAACACATCGCGGATATCGAGGCTACGCAGCATGGGGCGCACGCGCAGGGTGGGTGATGCCACCCACCATCCCTACAACCACTCGCCCTTTACCATCTGGCGATAGATCGTGCGCAGCCAGCCTTCGCCCCTGGCCTCGGGCGACAGGCCCTTGCCCTTCAGCAGGCGGAACGTGTCGTCGTAGAAGGGCGAGGCCTGGTAGTTGTAGCCCAGGATCGCACCCGCCGTCTGCGCCTCGTCCGTCAGACCCAGCGCCAGGTAGGATTCCACCAGACGGTGCAGCGCCTCGGCGGTGTGGGTGGTGGTCTGGAAGTCGGCGACCACGACGCGGAAGCGGTTGATCGCCGCCGCAAAATGCCCGCGCTTGAGGTAAAAGCGCCCGACCTCCATCTCCTTCGCCGCCAGCTGGTCGAAGGCCAGGTCGAACTTCAGGATCGCAGAGCGCGCAAATTCGCTGTCGGGATAGGTCTCGATCACATCGCGCATGCCCGAAAGCGCCTGGAAGGTGATGCCCTGGTCGCGGCCCACATCGTCGATCTGGTCGTAGTAGGACAAGGCCATCAGATACAGGGCATAGGGCGCGTCTTCGTCGCCCGGATAGAAGTCCAGGTAGCGCTGCGCCGCATCGCGGGCTTCGGGGTATTCCTTGGCCTTGTGATGGGTGAAGGCCTGCATGATCAGGGCGCGCTTGGCGAATTCCGTATAGGGATACAGCCGCTCGACTTCCTGGAAGTAGATCAGCGCGTCCTTGGGCCGGTTGCCGGTCTCAAGCTCCAGCTCGCCCTTCTTGAAGATTTCTTCGGCGGTATAGCTTTCAAGCGCCCGCTCGTTCGACGCCGAGCCGGCACAGCCAGCCAGCGTGAACGCAAGAAGCGCCGCCTGAAGAAACCCTGCGCCGGGCTGTCTGCCTGACATGCTTTGCCTATCCAACCTGCAGCCCGGGCGGTTTGCCGCACCCTCGGCTCGTCTCGTTGTGCCCGTCCTAGCACAGAAAAATCCGGGGCGCAAAACGCCTTTCGTGACTTTTCAGGGTCCTGTGATCTGGCCGCTTCTCTTAGCCGCGCGTGGGAAGATCGCCGGCATGGACACCCACACCCGGCAGCTTGCCCAAAGTCCGGGGGCCGCAATCGACGATCTCGAAGGCGGTCGGATCGGCGAACAGCGCGCGAAGCAGCCGGTTGGTCAGCGCATGGCCCGCGCGTTCCCCGACATAGCGGCCCAGAATCGGGCCGCCGGCCAGCGCCAGATCGCCCACCGCGTCCAGCATCTTGTGGCGCACGGGTTCATCCGCGTGCCGCAGCCCGCCCGGCGAGAGCACCCGGTCGCCATCGAAGACAACCGCGTTTTCCAGCGAGCCGCCCAGAGCAAGACCCCTGGCCCGCATCGCGTCGACATCCGCCTGGCGGCAGAAGGTGCGGCTGTCCGACAGCTCGCGCACGAAGGCACCGTTGGCCATGTTCAACTGCCGCGACTGCACCCCGATCGCCCGGTCGGCAAAGTCGATGCGGAAGTCGATCTCCAGCATCTCGGCCGGCTCCAGCCGCGCCACGGCAGCCCCGTCGCGCACCTCGACCGGTTTCAGCACCCGCACGGCCCGCACCGGAAGGCCCTGTTCTTCCAGGCCCGCCGCCAGAAAACCCTGGATGAAGGGAACCGCCGAGCCATCGAGGATCGGCACTTCCGGCCCGTCGATCTCGATCAGGGCATTGTGGATGGCAAAGCCTGCAAGAGCGGCCATGACATGCTCGATGGTGGACACCGACACGCCATCGGCGTTCTCGATCACCGTGCACAGCCGCGAAGGCGTCACGGCATCCCAGCGCGCAGGGACCAGCGCGTCCAGATCGGCAACGTCGGTGCGGCGGAACCAGACCCCATGATCGGCCGGCGCCGGGCGCACGACCATCCGCACCGATGCGCCGCCATGCAGTCCCACACCAGTGAAGGTGGCTGAAGATTTCAGAGTGTTCTGCACGTCTCGCTCAACCTCATGTGGACCGGGTTCAAGCCCCGCTCCGATTGCATCTTAGTTATTCGTTGGGAGTTTGAAGCTCAACTCACGCTTTGTGACGGTATGTGACAGGTTTGAAACGTGGCACAAGGCATTGACACAAAAAGAAAAGGCCCGGTTTCCCGGACCTTTCCGACAGGTTGATACCGCGTTCTTTTCAGTTCGCCTGGCGGCGCAGGAAGGCAGGAATCTCGATCCGGTCCTGGTCCGAGCCCATGTCATGGTCGTCGTCGTAGGCCGTCACCGGGGGCTGGGTGCGGGCGGCGGGGGCGGCCTGGTTCGCCTCCAGGTGGCCCGCCATCCGGTTGATCAGCGAGCCGATGCCGAAGCGCGGCTTGGCACCTGGCGCGGCGGCCGACGCGGGCATGGCGGCCGCAACCGGGGCCGGGGCCGGACGTGCCAGCTTGGCCGGAGCGGCGGCACCCGGACGGCTGACCGCGGCCTGCAGCCGGGCAAGCGCCTCGGGCGAGGGTTGACCGGCGACGCGCGGACGCGGCGCCACGAATTCCGAGGCATCCGCCTCGATCGCGGCGGGGGTCGAGCGCACCAGCGTCGGCTGGGCAGCCGGCTGCGGACGATAGGCCGGGGGCGGCAGGTCGTCGGCGATCGAGAAGGTGTCGGCCTCCATGTCGGCCTTCGAGGCGGCCGCGTCGAACGCGGCATCCGCCAGGGATTCGACCTCTTGCTGGAAGGGGGCGCGCTCTTGCATCACCGGGGCAGGAGCGGGAGTGTGGACAGGAGCCGCCGCGCGGACTGCTTCGCGCGCGACCTCACGGGGCGCTTCGGAGTTCAGCGTCAGCGGCGCGCCCATCGAGCGGCGGGCCACCGGGGTATCGGCCTTGTTCGCCGCCGAGGCATCGATGCCGGTCGCAACGACCGACACACGGATGCGGCCTTCCATCGCGGTGTCCAGAGTCGAGCCGACGATGATGTTCGCCTCGGGGTCCACCTTCTCGCGGATGATGTTGGCGGCTTCGTCCAGTTCGAACAGGGTCAGGTCGTGCCCGCCGGTGATGTTGATCAGCACACCCTTGGCGCCGTTCAGGCTGATCTCGTCCAGCAGCGGGTTCGCGATCGCCTTTTCGGCGGCCTGCACGGCGCGGTCGTCGCCCTGCGCTTCGCCGGTGCCCATCATCGCCTTGCCCATCTCGTCCATGACGGCGCGGACATCGGCGAAATCAAGGTTGATCAGGCCGGGACGCACCATCAGGTCGGTCACGCCCTTGACGCCCTGATACAGCACGTCGTCGGCCATCGCGAAGGCCTCGGTAAAGGTCGTGCGCTCGTTCGCAAGGCGGAACAGGTTCTGGTTCGGAATGATGATCAGCGTGTCGACGACCTTCTGCAGCGCCTCGATGCCCTCTTCGGCCTGGCGCATCCGCTTGCCGCCCTCGAACTGGAAGGGCTTGGTGACGACGCCGACGGTCAGCACCCCCAGTTCGCGCGCGGCCTGCGCGATGATCGGAGCCGCGCCCGTTCCGGTGCCGCCCCCCATCCCGGCGGTAATGAAGCACATATGCGCCCCGGCCAGGTGGTCGACGATTTCTTCGATCGTCTCTTCCGCCGCAGCGGCCCCCACCGTCGGCCGGGCCCCTGCCCCAAGTCCTTCCGTCGCCTTGACACCCATCTGGATGCGCGCGCCCGCCCGGCTTTGCTGCAGGGCCTGCGCGTCGGTGTTGGCCACGACGAATTCGACGCCTTCCAGCATCTTGTCGATCATGTTGTTCACCGCGTTGCCGCCCGCGCCGCCGACACCGAAGACGGTGATGCGCGGCTTCAGCTCTTCACGTTCGGAAGTCATCGTCAAATTGAGTGCCATGGGTTCGCCTGTCCCTTTGTCCGCCGCCTAATTACCGGTCCTTTCCGCTGCTAAACCCCGCGGAAGGCCGACTTATCCCCGATTCTATCCACAACGCTTGCAAAGGTCACGCAAAAACTCGTGCAACACCACGAAATCTGGGGGTCAAAGCCCAGACTTAAGCGGTATTTCGCCCTTTGCCCGTTGATATTGTGGTCACCAATTATCCTTGAACCATTTGACGGCCCGCCGCAGCGAGCGTGCCGGGTAGCGTTCGGCCGGAATCTCGAAATCCCACCATTCGTCCTGCGGGTGGGCGGCGAAAAGACACAGGCCCACGGCCGAGGCGAAGGCCGCTCCCGTTGCGGCTTGCGGCAGGCCCTGGACCCGCAGCGGACGGCCCAGGCGCACCCGCTGCCCCAGGATGCGGGTCGCGATGCCGTCAAGGCCCGGGATCTGGCTGCCCCCGCCGGTCAGCACGATCTGCTGGCTTGGCAGCGTGTCGAAGCCCGCGGCGTCCAGCGTGGCGCGGACTTCCTCCAGGATCTCTTCGACGCGCGGGCGCATGATGCCGATCAGTTCGGTCCGGCTGATCTGGCGGCGGTCCTTTTCCCAGTCACCCGTGTCACCACCGATGTCGATCATCTCGCGGTCGTCCATCCCGGTCGCATAAAGCCCGCCGTGGCGGGTCTTGATCTTTTCGGCGGTGGCCAAGGGGATCTGCAATCCCTTGGAGATGTCCGAGGTCACGTGGTCCCCGCCCATCCGCACCGAATCCGCATAGATCATGTGCTTTTTCATGAAGATCGAGATGCCGGTCGCCCCGCCGCCCATGTCGATGCAGGCCGCGCCCAGCTCCTGCTCGTCCTCGACCAGCGACGAGATCGCCGAGACATAGGCCGAGGACGCGATCCCGGCCAGTTCCAGATCGCACCGCTTGATGCAGTACAGCAGGTTCTGCACCACATCGCCGCCCACCGACAGCAGGTGCATGTCCACGGCCAGCCGGTGCCCGATCTGCCCGCGCGGGTCGCCCAGCCCGCTGCGATGGTCCAGCGCAAAGTTCACCGGCTGGGCATGCAGCACCTCGCGGCCCGGCCCCAGGTCCGGCACGTCGCAGGACGCCAGCACGCGGCTCACGTCCTGTTCGGTGACAACGCTGTCCTGCAGGTCCAGCTCGCCCGCCAGCCCGTAGCTGCGCGGCTCGGCCCCCGAGAAACAGGCGATCACATGATCGACCCGCACATTCGCCATCTTCTGCGCCGCCTGGACGGCAGTGCGGATGGCCCGCTCGGTTTCGTTCATCACGGCGATCTCGCCGAAGCGCACGCCACGCGACCGGGTGGTGGCAGCCCCGATCACCCGGAACTGGCTTTGCCCGGCCATCGGCCCGACACCGTCCTGCTCGCGCAGGCGGTCCGGCCCGTCAAAGCGCAGGACCAGGCAGGCGATCTTGCTGGTGCCGACGTCCAGAATGGCAATGACGCCGCGCTGCATGGCAGCCTTGCGCATGTTCCGCATGGCGCGCTGGGAAGTATAGAGATCGGTCACAGTTCGTTCTCCACGGTTTCTAGGCCCTGCGCGCGACGGATTTCGGCATGGGCATTGGGGGTAAGGCGAAGGGTGGGGCGGTGGTCTGACCGCAGATCGACGGTCAGGATGTCTCGGTTCATCAGATCCTGGGCATGGTCCAGCGCCAGCAGGCGCTCAAGCGCCTGGACCGGGTTCTGCTCGGGCAGAAGGATGCGCTGGTTGCGGTCAAGCACCAGGTCCCAGCGCCGCTCGCCCATGCGGACCAGTCCGCGCAGGCGCGGGGTCAGCGGGCCGGCGGCGGCGATCAGGTCCAGCGCCTCGGGCGTGGCCAGGTCGGCCCCGTCTCCGGCGATCAGCGGCAGGTCGGCCCGGTCGGCGCGCGACAAGAGCCCCGCGACACGGTGGCCGCTTTCGTCGACCAGGGTCAGGCCAGTCTCGGTGCGCCAGACGGCCACGGGCACGCGTTCGGTGATCAGCACCTGCAGCACCCCGCCCGAACGGACCCGCAGATCGGCCCTCTGCACCGCATCCAGCGTCTCGATCCGGTCACGTGCGGCGTCCAGGTCGATGTCGAAGGACGACATCGGCAAGGGCAGCGCCAGCCGCACGCGCACTGCCTCGGCCAGATCGTCCGAGGCGCCCTCGACGCGGGCAAGGCTGACCCGGAACTCGGGCCGGGCCTCGAACTCTTCGCGCAGATGCGTCAGCTGGCCGATCAAGGCCTGCCGGTTTGGCTCATTGCCAAGCCACAGCGCGCCCGCGCCCAGCAGGATCAGGGTCGGCAGGCCCTTCCAGACGAAGCTGCGCACATAGGGCGTCAGCATCCAGCGCTGGACGCGGTAGGCCCATTTCGACGGAGCGGGGTCCTTGCGGACGCGCGGCCCAGGGCGGCGGGCGATCAGCGATTGCATGATGCGTCCCTTACCATCCAGTCGCAGAATTCGGCGAATCCGATCCCCTGATGCGCCGCCTGCTCGGGGGCAAGCGAGGTCGGCGTCATCCCCGGCTGGGTGTTGGTCTCCAGCAGGATCAGCCCCGCCAGCCCGCGCGCCTCATCCCAGCGGAAATCGGTCCGGCTGACACCGCGGCACCCCAGCGCCCGGTGCGCCCGCAGCGCGTAGTCCAGACAGGCCGCCTCGATCTCGACCGGCAGCTGCGCCGGGCACTCGTGCCGACTGCCGCCCGGCTTGTATTTCGCGTCATAGTCGTACCAGCCGTCGGTGATGATGTCCGTCACCCCCAGCGCCCGGTCGCCCATCACCGTCGTCGTCAGCTCGCGCCCCGGCACATAGGCCTCGACCATCACCACGTCCGGCATCGAGGCCGCCAGCCGCGGCGCGTTCGACCCCACACGCACGATGTAGACGCCGACCGAGGACCCTTCGTTGTAGGGCTTCACCACATAGGGCGCGGCCAACACGTGCCCCGCCTCGACCGCTTCCCGCGGCGCCAGAACGCTGTCCACCACCGGAAGGCCCGCAGCGCGGTAAACCTCCTTGGTCTTGACCTTGTCCATCGCCAGGGCCGAGGCCAGCACCCCGGAATGCGTATAGGGGATGCCCAGCCATTCCAGGATGCCCTGGACACAGCCATCCTCGCCCCAGCGACCGTGCAAGGCGTTGAAGCAGACATCGGGGCGCAGGTCAGCCAGGCGCGCAGGCAGATCGGGGCCGCAATCGACCTCGGTCACCTGGTAACCAGCCTCCCGCAGGGCCTTGGCACATTCGTGCCCAGAGACAAGCGACACTTCCCGTTCAGCGGAAAGCCCACCCATCAGTACCGCCACTTCGGGGGCCATCCTGCTCGATGCGCCCGCCATACACTGCCTCATCCGGGTCTTGTGCGACCCGTGATATTTGTTAGTCCTGCGAGGTTTCTCCGACCCGCATGATTTCCCACTCTAACGTGATACCGCTTGATTGGAAAACCTTTTTTCGCACCTCTTCGCCCAGATTTTCCAGATCGGCGGCGGTTGCCCGATTGGCGTTGATCAGGAAGTTGGAATGCATGGTGGACATCTGCGCCCCGCCCAGCCTTGCGCCCCGCATCCCGGCGTCGTCGATCACCTTCCAGGCCTTCAGCTCATGGCTGTCATCCGCCCGGCCTGTCGAGCTGAACCCCGCCGGATTGCGGAACGTCGATCCCGCGCTGCGGTCTTTCGTGGGCTGGCTGGCATCGCGCCTGGCGATCTGGTCGACCATCCGCGCCTCCAGCGCAGCCGGATCCCCCCTGCCCGCCCGGAACGTCGCCGACACGATGACCGAGCCCTCGGGCAGATCGCTTTGCCGATAGCGCAGGTTCAGCGCAGAGGCGGGCAGTGTCTCGACCCGCCCGTCGCGCGTGACAACCCGCACTTCCTCCAGCACATCGGCCACGTAGGACCCGTAGCAGCCGGCATTCATCCGCACGGCCCCACCAATGCTGCCGGGAATGGTGCGCAGGAAGGTCAGGTCCAGCCCTGCCTCTGCCGCCCGCCGGGCCACATGCGCATCCAGCGCCGCCGCCCCGGCGGTCACCCGGTCGCCCGCGATGGAAATCCCGTTGAACCCGCGCCCCAGCCGGATCACCACCGCCCGGATGCCGCCATCGCGCACGATCAGGTTCGACCCCACGCCGATCGGAAAGACCGGAACCAAAGGATCAAGGGCCGCCAGAAAGGCCGCCAGGTCCGCCTCGTCGGCGGGCTGGTACAGCCAATCCGCAGGCCCGCCCACGCGCAGCCAGGTCAGGTCGGCCAAGGGGCGGTTCGGCGTCAGCACGCCACGGGTCTCGGGAAGTCTGGTCTCGGGACGTCTGGTCATGGGCCGGTTCTGCGGCGCTTTGGCCCGCGTTGCAAGACCCGTCAGCCCCGCTTCAGCCGCGCCACGGCAATGCCCGCGACCGCGCCCAGCAGCACCGGGGCCGCCAGGACCAGCGCGGACCAGCCCAATTCGAAGCCCGTGCTCGTCCGCTCTTGCCACTGCATCGCCAGCATCGCCGCCAGCGCCAGGACCGGCAGGGCCAGCGCCTGCCCCCAGCCATAGCGGCGCGTCACGACGTAGGACAGGACCGCGACGAACAGCACCGTCCCGCCACCGATTGCCCAGAAGACCGCGCTCATCGCCTAGCCCATCTGTCGGCGCAGCCAGCGCCAGAAGAAGACCACCGGCCAGCGCAGGACCGAGGCTCCGGCAGCCAGCAGCACCAGCCCGACGATCGGCCCCGCCACCCAGGTCACCCAGCCCAGAAGCGGCACGCCAAGGGCGATCAGCACATAGGCCACCCGCCAGTGCCTGTCCTTCGAGGGGAACATCGCGATCACATTGGCCAGGACCAGCCACAAGAGGCTCAGGACCAGCGGCCAGTAGTCGGGGTCCGCGCCAAGGTTGCCGATCATGCGCACTCTCCCATCAGGTCGGCGGACGGGGCCGTGGCATGGCCGACCACCGGGTCCAGCGGGGCAAGGATGCCCGCACCGACCATCCCGCCGACGCCGCAGGCCGTCGGCAGTCCGGGTCCGAGGCACCGTTGCGCGGCCTCAGCCATCTGCGCCAGCCAGGGTTTGCGCCAGGGTGTCACTTCTCCAGTTCCTTTGGCAGGGGCGCCGGTTTGCCAAGCGCACGGCGGGCAAAGTAGATCAACGGGTTGCGGAACATCGAGGCGAAGCCGACGATCCCCGCCACTGCCCAGCCCCAGCCGTGGAACCAGGCGATCCAGGTCAGCAGAAAAGGCGCGATGATCAGCAGGATCAGCCCCGGCAGCATCTGCCGCCGCATCGGCAGCATGGCGACGACGGCGGCCAGCACGATCCAGAGGCATCCGAAGAACAGGGGCGTGACGAATCCCCAGATCATGCAGGGATGCCCCGAGGCGCGCGCCGGGTCATGCGGCCTTGCCGATCAGTTTGGCGGGCAGCGCGTTGGCCCAGGTGCTGATGGTGCCGGCGCCCAGACAGACCACCATGTCGCCGGGCCGGGCCTGTTCCTTCACCAGCCTGGCAAGTTCGCCCTCGTCCTGCAAGGCGCGGGCGTGCCGGTGTCCGTGGGCGATCAGCCCCGCCACCAGATCGTCGCGGCTGGCTCCGGGGATCGGCTCCTCGCCCGCCGAATAGACCTCGGCGATGGCGACGACATCGGCCTCGTTGAAACAGGTGCAGAACTCTTCGAACAGGCTGGAAAGCCGCGTGTACCTGTGCGGCTGGTGGACGGCGATGATCCGGCCTTTCGTTGCCTGCCGCGCCGCCTTCAGCACCGCCGCGATCTCGACCGGGTGGTGGCCGTAATCGTCGATGATGGTGACGCCGCCCACCTCGGCCACCTTGGTAAAGCGGCGGTTCACCCCGGCAAACCCGGCCAGAGCCTCGCGGATCTCGTCGCGCTTCATCCCCAGGTGCCGTGCCACCGCCACCGCCGACAGGGCGTTGGACACGTTGTGATCGCCCGGCATCGGCAGAGTGCAGCCCTCGATCAGCTGTCCTTCGGCCTGCAACGCGATGTCGAAATGCGCCACGCCGTTGACGTAGGTCAGGTTCTGCGCCCGCACGTCGGCCTGCGCGTTGAAGCCGAATGTCACCACCCGGCGATCCGCAACCCGGCCGACCAGCGCCTGCACCTCGGGATGATCGGTGCAGCACACCGCCAACCCGTAGAACGGGATGTTCGACACGAAATCCAGGAACCCCTTCCGCAGCGCGTCGAAGTTGTGCCAGTGCTCCATGTGTTCCGGGTCGATGTTGGTCACGATGGCGATGGTCGCGGGCAGCCGGTTGAAACTGCCGTCGCTTTCGTCCGCCTCGACCACCATCCACTCCCCGGCGCCGGCCCGCGCGTTCGAGCCATAGGCGTGGATCACGCCGCCGTTGATCACCGTCGGATCAAACCCGCCCTTGTCCAGAAGCGTGGCCACCATCGTCGTCGTCGTCGTCTTGCCATGCGTCCCGGCGACGGCGATGTTCGACCGCAGCCGCATCAGTTCCGCCAGCATCTCGGCGCGGCGCACCACCGGCAGCTTGCGGCGACGCGCTTCCTCCAGTTCGGGGTTGCCCTTCTTGATCGCGGACGAGATCACCACGACCGAGACCCCGTCGCCGATGTTCTCGGCCCGCTGCCTCTCGAAGAACCGCGCGCCCAGGGTGACCAGCCGGTCGGTGATCCTCGACGCCTTCGCGTCCGACCCCTGCACCGCATAGCCCAGCGTCATCAGGACCTCGGCGATGCCCGACATCCCGATCCCGCCGATCCCCACGAAATGGATCGGCCCCAGTTCCAGCGGAAGCTTGGTTGCTGCGTTCATTGCGTTTCTCCGCCCAGTTCCTCGACCAGCGCCACCAGCCGTGCCGTCGCGTCCGGCTTGCCTTCGCCCAGCGCCGCGCGCGCCATGCCTTCGGCCTTGTGGGGGTCTTCCAGGATCGAGGCGATGTGGCCCGCAAGCGCGCCCGCGTCAAGCGCCTTCTCCTGCACCACCACCGCTGCCCCGGCGTCAGCCAGGCCCTTCGCATTCGCCGTCTGGTGATCCCCGGTCGCCGCCGCGAAGGGGATCAGGATCGCCGGTCGGCCGATCACGCTGATATCCGCCACGGACGAGGCCCCCGACCGGCTGATCACCAGCTGCGCCTCGGAAAGCCTGCGCGGGATATCCGCGAAGAACGGCGCGATCTCGGCCCGGACGCCTGCCGCCTCATAGGCCGCCGCAGCCCGCGAGGCGTCTTCGTCCCGCGCCTGATGCGCCACCCGCAGGTTCGACCGCAACCCCTCGGGCAGCAGCGCCACCGCGGCGGGCACCACGTCCGACAGGATCCGCGCGCCCTGGCTGCCGCCGATCACCACCAGCGCCATCGGATACTCGCCCGGAGGGATATAGGGCGCCGAGGCCCGGTCCAGCACTGCCTGGCGCACCGGGTTGCCCGTTGGCTCTCCGGTCACTCCCGCAGGCAGGGCCGCCGGCCAGGTCCCGCAGGCCACCTTGTCGACCCGGCGCGCAAAGACCTGGTTCACCCGACCCAGCACCCCGTTCTGTTCATGGATCATCCGCGGACGCCGCAGGACCCAGGCCGCCGCCAAGGCCGGGATCGACGGGTAGCCGCCGAACCCCACCACCACGGCAGGCCGGTCGCGCAGTTGGGACACCAGCGCGCCCAGGATCCCGCCCAGAATCCGGAACGGCACCAGCAGCTTCGCCGCCGCGCCGGCCCGCGCAAAGGTCGCCGAGGCCACCGTCTCGATCGTCACCGCCGCAGGAAACCCGCCCGCATAGCGCGCGCCCCGGTCGTCGGTGGACAGCTTCACCCGCCAGCCCCGCGCCAGCATCGCCTCGGCCAGGGCCTGGGCCGGGAACATGTGCCCGCCCGTGCCCCCCGCGGCGATCAGCAGCAGCTTCGACATCAGCCAGCCCTCTTGGCGGAGGCGCCATGCGCCTGCCTCGCCCCACCGTGGGGGAAGGATGGGGTGGGGGGGCACGGTGTCAGACCGGAGGCGATCATGACCGCCCCCGCCGGAAGAGGTCGCTGATCTGTCCGCGCGGCCGCTCCCGCGTCAGCGCCAGCAGCATCCCCAGCGTGATCCCGGCGGCAATGACCGACGAACCGCCATAGCTGACGAACGGCAATGTCATCCCCTTGGCGGGCAGCAGGCGAACCGCCACGCCCATGTTGATCATCGCCTGCACCCCGAAGATGCAGACCAGACCGGTGCCCGCCAGCCGCGCGAAGGGGTCGCGCTCGGGCAGCAGCCGCCACAGCGAGCGCACCACGATCAGCCCGTACAGCGCCAGGATCACCAGCACCAGGATCAGCCCGTATTCCTCGGCCGCGACCGCGATGATGAAATCGGTATGCGCATCCGGCAGCGACCATTTCACCTGGCCCTCGCCCACGCCCACGCCGAAGAACCCGCCCTCCTGGATCGCGTTCGCCGCGAAGCCAAGCTGCGTGCGGGGGTCGACGTCGGGCGACAGGAACCCGTCGATCCGGCGCGCGAAATGTTCCGAGCTTTCGTAGAACGCCAGCCCCGCCACCGCGACCAGGCCGCCCACGCCCCCGATCAGCAGCATCGGCGCGCCGCCGATGAAATAGATCACGCCCCAGGCGAACAGGATCAGCGCCGCCTGTCCGAAATCGGGCTGCATCGCCAGGAACGCGACCACGACCAGCGTCAGCGCAAAGGAGATGGACTTGCCCGGCGGGCCGTTCAGGTCCTGGCTGGCAGCGATCAGCCAGGCCACCACGATCACGAACCCGGGCTTCAGGAACTCCGAGGGCTGGACCGAGGCGAAGCCGAAGGAAAACCAGCGCACCGCGCCCTTGCCGAAGTCGGTCCCGAAGATCGGCAGCAGCATCAGCGCCAGCATCGACACCGCGAAACCCAGCACCCCGATCCTGCGCACCATGTCCGGCGGCATCATCGAGATGCCGATCATCAGCATCAGCGCGATCCCCCCGAAAAAGGCCTGCCGCTGGACATAGAAGAAGGGCTCCAGCCCGTTGCGCGACGCCAGCGGCACCGAGGCGGCCAGGCCCAGCAGAAGCCCGATCCCGAACAGCACGAAGACGCAGGTCAGCGTCCACTTGTCGATCGTGCGCCACCACCTTGGGATGACCGGCTCCGCCACCCGAACGGGATTGGAGCCATAGACCATTTCAGTCATGGAAAACCGCCTGTTACGCCTGCTCTGCCTTTGGGAGCCCGGGTGTGTCCCCCAGGTCTTCAGCGGGCAGAGTAGCGCCAAAAGAGTCGCAAGGCCAGCGCGAAGTCGGGCGCTGCGGCGGGAATTCGGGGGGAATTCGGGGGTAATTCGGGGGTAATTCGGGGGTAATTCGGGGGGTCAGCCGTTGCGGATCACATGGTCCGCCGCGACCGAACCATCACGGACCCAGCGGCCGTTGGGAAGGTCGTTTTCCTCAAGCTTCTCAACGATTTCGGCTTCGGTCAGCCCCAGCCTTTCCCACCGGCCGCGCAACCGGGCGCGAAGGACATGTTCGGGGACCTCGACCATCACCGTCACATCGAACACCGGCCGCAGGCGGTCCCAGGGGGGCTGGTTCAACAGCAGCCAGTTGCCCTCGACCACGATCACCGGGACCTCACGCGGGATCAGCCGCGCTCCGGCCCGGGCGATCTCGATCTTGCGGTCGAAGACCGGCACCGCGACCTCGGCCTCGTCCCGGTCGCGCAGGCGCTTCAGCGTGTGGTAAAGCCCGCCGACGTCGAAGGTCATCGGCGCCCCCTTCCTTGGCCGCAACCCGGCGGGCACCAGATGAAGATCGTCGTAATGGTACCCGTCCATCGGCAGCACCGCCGCCAGCCCCGGCCGCCGGCCGTTCAGCTTGCCGACCAGCTTGTCGGCCAGGGTGGATTTCCCCGACCCCGGCGCACCCGCCAAGGCGGCGATGACCCGGCGCCCCGCTGCCGCCCGCGCCTCCAGCAGGTTGGCCAGTTGCGCCAGATCAATGGGCTCTCCCTGCATCCTGACCTCCTCGGGGCTTGATCGCACCATGCGCCGGGTCGCAGCCCGCACGCAAGACCGGCCCGGTTCTCGCTGGCCCGGTTCTCGCTGGCCCGGTTCTCGCTGGCCCGGTTTTCGCTGGCCCGGTTTTCGCTGGCCCGGTGCCCCGTGGCCAGGTGCCGCCAAACCCAAGCCGCCCGCGATCAAGCCTTTGAAATCCCGTCGTATCCAAAGGTTTCCCACCGTGGACACATCCCGTCAGAACGGCACGTCACCCACCTGATCGGCGGGGATCACCCAGCGGGCGACCACCTTCTTTGTCCCGGCCTGGTCGAACTCGATGTCCAGCTTGTCGCCCTCGATCGCCATGATCTCGCCGTAGCCGAACTTCTGGTGGAAGACCCGGTCCCCGATCACATAGGGAGAGACCGCCTCCATGTCGATCACCACATGCCGCGCCTCTTGCGGCTGCCGCATGGGACGGACGCTGGAATTCTCCTGCATCCGCCGCCAGCCGGGCGAGTTGTAGACGTCGGCCTTGGAAACCCGCTCTTCCAGCGCCGAGCCGAACCCAACCTGTGCCGCCGCCCCGTAGCCGCCGCCGTAGAGGCCGGGCGCGGTCAGCACCTCGACATGCTCGGGCGGCAGCTCGTCGATGAAACGGCTGGGAAGCTGCGACTGCCACTGCCCGTAGACCCGCCGGTTCGAGGCGAAACTGATCGTGCAGACCGCTTCGGCCCGGGTGATGCCCACATAGGCCAGCCGCCGCTCCTCCTCCAGCCCCTTCAGCCCGCTTTCGTCCATGCTGCGCTGGCTGGGGAAGAGGCCATCCTCCCAGCCCGGCAGGAAGACCACCGGGAATTCAAGCCCCTTGGCGGCGTGCAGGGTCATGATCGTGACCTTTTCCTCGGCGCCTTCGGTCTCGTTGTCCATGATCAGGCTGACGTGTTCGAGAAAGCCCTGCAGGTTGTCGAACTGCTCCAGCGCCTTGACCAGTTCCTTGAGGTTGTCCAGCCGGCCCGGCGCCTCGGGGGTCTTGTCGTTCTGCCACATCTCGGTGTAGCCACTTTCGTCCAGGATCGTCTCGGCCAGGCGGATGTGGTCGTATTCGGGGTGCAGCGTGGCGCGGTGCCAACGATCCACCCCGTCGACAAAGGCCCGCAACTGCGACGCTCCCTTCCCGCCGATCACGCCCTTGGCCAAAGCCTCGCGCGCGCCGTCCAGAAGCGAGACCTGCGCCCCCCGCGCAAGCTGGTTGATCCTGGCCTGCGCCGTGTCGCCCAGGCCCCGCTTCGGCAGGTTCACCACCCGCTCGAAGGCCAGATCGTCGTCGGGGCTGACGGCCAGCCGGAAATAGGCCATCGCATCGCGGATTTCCTGGCGTTCGTAGAAGCGCGGCCCCCCGATCACCCGATACGGCAGGCCGATGGTCAGGAACCGGTCCTCGAAAGCGCGCATCTGGTGGCTGGCGCGGACCAGGATCGCCTGGTGGTTCAGGTCCACCGGGGTCATGCCACGGGTGCCGCGCTGGATCGCCTCGATCTCTTCGCCGATCCAGCGCGCCTCTTCCTCGCCGTCCCAGTGACCGATGAGGCGGACCTTTTCACCCGGCTCGCCTGCGGTCCACAGCGTCTTGCCCAGCCGGTCGGCGTTCCTGGCGATGACCCCCGAAGCCGCACCAAGGATATGGGCGGTGGAGCGATAGTTCTGTTCCAGCCGGATGACCTGCGCGCCGGGGAAGTCCTTCTCGAAGCGCAGGATGTTGCCGACCTCGGCCCCGCGCCAGCCGTAGATCGACTGGTCGTCGTCGCCGACGCAGCAGATGTTCCTGTGCGCCTGCGCCAGGAGCCGCAGCCACAGGTACTGGGCCACGTTGGTGTCCTGATATTCGTCGACCAGGATGTAGCGGAACCAGCGCTGGTACTGTTGCAGCACGTCCGGGTGGGCCTGGAAGAGGGTGACGCAGTGCAACAGCAGGTCGCCGAAATCGGTGGCGTTCAGACTGCGCAGGCGGTCCTGGTAGGCCGCATAAAGCTCGGTCCCCCGGTTGTTGTAGGCCCCCGCTTCCGAGGACGGCACCTTTTCGGGCGTCCAGGCGCGGTTCTTCCAGCCGTCGATCAGACTGGCAAGCAACCGCGCGGGCCAGCGCTTTTCGTCGATATTGGCGGCGGCAATCAGTTGCTTCAGGAGACGGATCTGGTCGTCGGTGTCCAGAATGGTGAAGTTCGGCTTCAGCCCCACCAGTTCCGCATGCCGCCGCAGGATCTTGACCGACAGCGAGTGGAAGGTGCCCATCCAGGGCATCCCTTCCGCCACTTCGCCCAGCAGACGACCGACCCGCTCTTTCATCTCGCGCGCGGCCTTGTTGGTGAAGGTCACGGCCAGGATCTCGTTCGGGCGCACCTGGCGCTGGCGCATCAGGTGGACCACCCGCGCGATCAGCGCCCTGGTCTTGCCCGTCCCCGCCCCCGCCAGCATCAGCACCGGGCCATCCAGCGCCTCGACCGCCGCCCTTTGCGCCGGGTTCAGGTCGTCGAGATAGGGCGCGCCCCGTGCCGCCATCGCGCGCTGCGACAGCGGAACGGGCGCGGCGGCGGCCTCGAAGGCCCGATCTTCGTCCCAGGAGTTCATCGCCGCAGTATATCGCGTTCGGCGCGGGGGGAAAGTCCCGCGTTCTAGGAATGTTCAGGGCCGGCACCGCCGCGATGTTTGCGCTAACAGCACAGTGCGACCGCTTGTCGCAAAACTGTGGGCAAACGGCGTCAAACCCCCTTGCGCTGCAGTGCAGCGCGCCTAAGGTGCACGGGTCACGCTGCCTGGGGAGTGCCGCCGATGCCCGAGTTCAAGAAGATTCTCATCGCCAACCGGGGCGAGATCGCCATCCGCATCATGCGGGCCGCGAACGAGATGGGCAAGAAAACCGTCGCGGTCTATGCCGAGGAGGACAAGCTGGGCCTGCACCGCTTCAAGGCCGACGAGGCCTACCGGATCGGCGAGGGGTTGACGCCGGTGGGCGCCTACCTGTCAATCCCCGAGATCATCCGCGTGGCGCGGATGTCGGGGGCGGACGCGATCCATCCGGGCTATGGCCTTCTGTCGGAAAACCCGGATTTCGTCGATGCCTGCGACCAGGCGGGCATCACCTTCATCGGACCGCGCGCCGAAACCATGCGCGCCCTGGGCGACAAGGCCAGCGCGCGGCGCGTGGCGATGGCGGCGGGCGTCCCGGTCATCCCCGCGACCGAGGTGCTGGGCGAGGACATGGCGCTGATCAAGAAGCAGGCGGCCGAGGTCGGCTACCCCTTGATGCTCAAGGCCTCATGGGGCGGGGGCGGCCGGGGCATGCGCCCGATCCTGAACGAGGAGGAACTGGAGGGGAAGGTCCGCGAGGGCCGGCGCGAGGCGGAAGCCGCCTTCGGCAACGGCGAGGGCTATCTTGAAAAGATGATCCTGCGCGCCCGCCACGTCGAGGTGCAGATCCTGGGCGACAAGCAGGGCAACTGCTGGCACCTGTGGGAACGCGATTGCACCGTGCAGCGCCGCAACCAGAAGGTCGTCGAACGCGCCCCCGCGCCGTACCTCACGCAAAAGCAGCGCGACGACGTCTGCGAGATGGCCAAGCGCATCTGTTCCCACGTCAAATACGAATGTGCGGGAACGGTCGAGTTCCTGATGGATATGGACACCGAGCAGTTCTACTTCATCGAGGTGAACCCCCGCGTCCAGGTCGAACACACCGTCACCGAAGAAGTCACCGGGATCGACATCGTCCAGGCCCAGATCCTGATCGAGGAGGGCAAATCGCTGGCCGAGGCGACCGGGGTGCCAAGCCAGGCCGACGTCAAGCTGAACGGCCACGCGCTGCAGTGCCGGGTGACGACGGAAGACCCGCTGAACAACTTCATCCCCGACTACGGCCGCCTGACCGCCTACCGCTCTGCCACCGGCAACGGCATCCGGCTTGATGGCGGCACGGCCTATGCCGGGTCGGTCATCACGCGGTACTACGATTCGCTTCTGGTCAAGGTCACCGCCCATGCCCAGACGCCGGAAAAGGCCATCGCCCGGATGGACCGCGCCCTGCGCGAGTTCCGCATCAGGGGGGTGGCGACGAACATCGAGTTCGTGATCAACCTGCTGAAGCACCCCACCTTCCTGAACGACACCTACACGACCAAGTTCATCGACACGACGCCTGCGCTTTTCGCCTTCAAGAAGCGGCGCGACCGGGCAACGAAGATCCTGCTCTACATCGCCGACATCACCGTGAACGGCCACCCCGAGACGGCAGGCCGCCCAAGACCCCCGGCCGAGGCCAAGGCGCCGAAGCCGCCCGCCGCGAAGACCTCGCCCGCGATGGGCACGCGGAACCTGCTGGAGCAGCACGGCCCGCAGGCAGTCGCGGACTGGATGAAGGAACAGCGAAAGCTTCTCATAACCGACAGCACGATGCGCGACGGGCATCAGTCGCTGCTGGCGACCCGGATGCGGTCGATCGACATGATCCGCGTGGCGCCCGCCTATGCCGCAAACCTGCCGCAGCTGTTCAGCGTGGAATGCTGGGGCGGAGCCACCTTCGACGTGGCCTACCGATTCCTGCAGGAATGTCCCTGGCAACGCCTGCGCGACCTGCGCGCCGCGATGCCGAACGTGATGACGCAGATGCTGCTGCGCGCCTCGAACGGGGTCGGCTACACCAACTACCCCGACAACGTGGTGCGGTCCTTCGTGTTGCAGTCCGCCAAGACCGGGGTCGATGTCTTCCGCGTCTTCGACAGCCTGAACTGGGTCGAGAACATGCGCGTCGCGATGGACGCGGTGCTGGAGGCGAACAAGGTCTGCGAAGGCTCGATCTGCTATACCGGCGACCTGCTGGACCCGGCGCGGTCGAAATACGACCTGAAATACTACCTGGATCGCGCGAAGGAACTGAAGGCCGCGGGCGCGCATGTGCTGGGCCTGAAGGACATGGCCGGGCTGTTGAAGCCGGCCTCGGCCAAGGTGCTGATCAAGGCGCTGAAGCAGGAGATCGGGCTGCCGATCCACTTCCACACCCATGACACCAGCGGTGCCGGGGCGGCGACGATCCTTGCGGCCTGCGACGCGGGCGTGGATGCGGTTGACGCGGCGATGGACGCGTTCTCGGGCGGGACCTCGCAACCTTGCCTTGGTGCCATCGTCGAGGCGCTGCGCAACACCGACCGCGACACCGGCATCGACATCGCGGCGGTCCGGCAGATTTCCGACTACTGGGAGGGTGTGCGCAAGCAGTACGCGGCGTTCGAAAGCGGCCTCCCGGCCCCGGCCTCCGAGGTCTACCTGCACGAGATGCCGGGCGGTCAGTTCACCAACCTCAAGGCCCAGGCCCGCAGCCTTGGCCTGGAGGAGCGCTGGCCCGAAGTCGCCCAGGCCTATGCCGACGCGAACCAGATGTTCGGCGACATCGTGAAGGTCACGCCTTCGTCCAAGGTCGTGGGCGACATGGCGCTGATGATGGTGGCGCAGGGGCTGACCCGGGCGCAGGTCGAGGACCCGGCAGTGGACGTGGCCTTCCCCGACAGCGTGGTCGACATGCTGAAGGGCAACCTCGGGCAACCGCATGGCGGCTGGCCGGAGGGCATCCAGAAGAAGGTGCTGAAGGGCGAGAAACCCTTGACCGACCGTCCCGGCAAGACCCTGCCCCCGGTTGACCTGGAAGCGGTGCGCAAGAAGGTCTCGGCCGAGATGAACGGCATCACCGTCGACGACGAGGACCTGAACGGCTACCTGATGTATCCCAAGGTCTTTCTCGACTACATGGGCCGCCACAAGCAGTACGGCCCGGTCCGCGTCTTGCCGACCGCGACCTTCTTCTACGGCATGCAGCCCGGCGACGAGATCAGCGTCGAGATCGACCCCGGCAAGACCTTGGAGATCCGGCTGCAGGCGGTCGGCGAGACGACCGAGGACGGCGAGGTCAAGGTCTTCTTCGAACTGAATGGCCAGCCACGCGTGATCCGGGTGCCGAACCGGGCGATCAAGGCGAAGACGGCGGCACGGCCAAAGGCAATGGAAGGCAACCCGGCCCATGTCGGCGCGCCGATGCCGGGGGCGGTGGCCTCCATCGCGGTCACGTTGGGCCAGAAGGTCCGGGCGGGCGACCTTCTGCTCAACATCGAAGCGATGAAGATGGAGACGGGCCTGCATTGCGACCGCGAGGCGACGGTCAAGGCGATCCACGTGCATCCGGGCAGCCAGATCGAGGCCAAGGATCTGCTGATCGAGCTGGAGTGACACAGTAGGGTGGGCGATATCGCCCACCCTACCCCTGCGCCTCAATACCGCGAGAAGAAGTCGTCGACTTCGCGCTGCGCGGCTTCCTTGGTCTTGCCATAGCGCTCTTGCAGCAGACCGGCGAGCTTGTCCTTGTTGCCCTCGGCGATGTCGAGCTCGTCATCGGTCAGCTTGCCCCACAACACCTTGGCCTCGCCCTTCAACTGCTTCCACTTGCCGGCGATCTGATCGTTGTTCATCTCGGGTTCTCCTGTTTGCGGGCAGCGCTTGTGCGCGGCCTTCATGCAGACAAGACGTCTTGCGACAGCCTTCGGTTCCAGCGCCTCTGTCTGCCCGGCGGAAAGCAGCGCAAAGAAAAGGGCCGCCCCGAAGGACGGCCCAGGTCTACGCACTGTGCAGCAGATCAGGCGGCGACGAACGCGCCTGCGTCCACGGCGGCCTGCAGCTCTTCGGCCGACAGCTCGCCCGAGGCGTCGGTGTCGGCGGCCTTGAAGGCCTCTTCGGTCACGGCGGTGTAGACGGCTTGCACTTCCACCAGCGAGAAGGTGCCGTTCGCATCGGTGTCAGTGACAACCGGAGCGGCGGCGTCCTGCGCGAAAGCGGCGGTGGCGGTCAAAGCCGAAGCGGCCAGAACGAGGGCGAATTTGGTCATGGTACTCTCCAGTTTGCGGCGGTGCAGAATGTGCCGCCGCGCAAGAAGGCGACTGTGCCTTCGCCAGGCAACATATTAGAATTGCTGGGGATTCCAAGACGCCTTCCAGGTTGTTTGCGCAAACTTCACGCCAAGTTTACTGCACTGCAACACAGGTTTTCGCTGCATCTGCGCAAAGGTCTCTGGGGTGGCATTTCGCCCGGCAAGGCGCTTGCGGGGTCAGAGGTGCAGAAATTTCTGCGCGACTGCACTTTCCCTCTTGCGGCCCCCCGCCGGTCTTTATAAATCCTCGGACGTCCAGACGGTGCGGGCGTAGCTCAGGGGTAGAGCATAACCTTGCCAAGGTTAGGGTCGTGAGTTCGAATCTCATCGCCCGCTCCATCCGGACCAGACGAGGGGCCCCTTGCGGGCCCCTTTGTCATTTCAGGGCGCGCTAGTCCTGCTCGGGATAGGTCAGCGACTCTTCCTGCTCCATGTAGCGGCACTTGTTCAGCACCACGCCAAGGACCTGGGTCCGCTTGGCCAGATCCTTGCCGCACTTGTCGATCTCGGAGACCGTGCTTTCGTCCGCGGCCGCGACCATCAGCGCACAATCGACCTGGTCCAGAAACGAGATCGCATCGTCGCTGACCAGGACCGGCGAGAGGTCGAACAGCACCACGTCGGGACGCAGCTGCGCCTCGATCTCGTCGATCATGTCGGCAGTGCGGGCGGCAGAAAGCAGTTCGGCCGGGTTCTCCTTGGGCAAGGCGCTCAGCGCGAAGGCAAGGTTCGGACCGGCGCGGCGGATCTGGCTGTAGTCGATCCTTCCTTCGGCCAGCATCCCGGCAAAGTTCTGGTCGGCCCCCACCCCCAGCATCCGGATCAGCGACGGATGCCGCAGGTCCAGTTCGACCACCAGCACCCGCGTATCGGCAAGGCGCGACAGGCTGAAGGCCAGGTTGACGGCCACTGTCGACTTGCCGCAGCCCGGCGTCGGCGAGGTGATCGCCACGCGGGTCCAGCCGTTGGTGCGCAGGGTGCGCAGCAGGTTGGTCCGCATGACGTCGAAGCTGGAGGCATTCGGTCCTGGGTGCAGGGCCACGACCCGGTTGCGCTCCAGGTGGCCGGGGTTGAGCTTCAGCTCGGCCAGGCCGGGCCAGGGGCCGGTTTCGGTCGACTTCTTCCCGGTCCCCGGGTTCGTGCCCTGCAACTTGCGGTCGCGCGCGGAACGCGCCTTGGCGAGGGCGGATTGTATCCGTTCCATGTCAGCTTACTCGGTAAGAGAGGCCGGAGCCTCGGCGTCAGCATCGGGCGCAAGGCCCAGGAGGGTTCCAAGCGGGGCGACATGAAGGTGCACCGCCATGAGCAGCATCGGGATGTTGATCAGTGCCGCCAGCAGGACTGCCGCGCGGTTCAGCGTCATTCCTGCCTTGCGCTGCGGCGGGCCGGGAAGGTAGCCCACGGTGCCGAAGGGGGCGACGCCCAGCGCCTTGATCACTTCGGTCGGACGCCTGACGGTCTGGTTGAGGATCTCCAGCATGATCAGCAGCGCGGCCGACAGGATCACCCCGGCCCCAAGGGCAGCAGTGGCAAGGCGCTGGCGGTTCGGCTCGGCCCGGAACGGCGGCGGCACGGCCCTTTCGATCACGCTGATCCGCTGGCCCCGGTCGGTGACCTCGATCCGGTCGCCCATCCGCGCCTCTGACAGGCTGGAGACGGCCTCTTCATACTGGACCCGAACTGTTTCGTAGTTGTTCTGCAACTCGGCAAGCCGGATCGAGTTTGCGGGCGTCGCCTCGATCGAGGTTTCAAGCCTGGCCAGGTCCTCTTCCAGCAGCTTCTTCTGTTCGGCAAGAAAGGTGATCTGGCCATCTATGTCCAGCATCTGCACTTCGAACGCCGACAGCTGACCGCCGCCCGCTGCCCCAAGCTGGGCCTTCACCCGTTCCTCCAGCGCCGCGACTTCGGTCTGCAAGGCCCTGAGGCGCGGATTCGAGGGCGCAAGGACCACCAGCGCCGAGGCAAGCTCCTGGCGGGCCTGCTCCAGCCGCTCCTGCTCGGGCGTGCGGTCGGTCTCCGATGTCACCAGCCTGCCGGTGCGGTCGTACAGCTCGGTCAGCCGGTCGCGGCGGTCCCGCAGCGAGGCAAGCTCGCGGTTGACCTGCAACAGCCGCTCCTGCTGGCTGGCCTGCCGGGTGCGGCGGTATTCCAGGCTTTCGGGCAGCGCGTCGCGATTGGCCTGCTCGAACTCCAGGATCTTGGCGTTCTGCTGGGACAGCTCTTCGGTCAGGCGGCGCACTTCCTGGTCGAAGAAATCCAGCGTGCTGCCCGTCGCGCGCGTGCGCAGCTCGGTGTTCCACTGCAGGATCTGCTCGGCGATGTCATTGGTGACGACGGCTGAAAGCTCCGGGTCGCCGGCCGCGAAGGAAACATGGACAACGCCGGTGTTGCCTTGCGTCGTCGGCATGTAGATCGCGATGCGACCGCCGACCAGGTCAAGTTTCACGTTCTGGGCCATTTCCGGCGCGTCGCCGAACAGGTTGTGCCGGTCGGCCAGCGTCAGAAGGTTCTCGCGCGTCAGGATGCGCTGCTGGATCGACAGCAGGATCTCGTCGGCGGTCGAGCGGACGGTCGAGGCCGCAAGTTCGTCGGGGATCTGCGCGTTTTCGATCAGAAGGCGCGATTCGGCGCGGAAGACCGGCGGCAGGGAAACCGCGTAGAGAATCCCCGCCATCGTGGCAGTGATCGTGATCGCAAGGATGATCGGCAGCCGCCGCAGGATCAGGGACAGGTAGAAGCGCAGGTCTAGCGTCATTCAGGTCTCACTCGTGTGTCTTGCGGCATTTGCTGAAAAGAAGACGCCGTCGTCCAGAACCTGCTGGACAGTCGCCGGAGTGACCGTGCGCTTGCCTCGGGTGAAGGCGTAGACCAGCGCAAGGTCGCACAACTGGTTCACCAGGCGCGGAACGCCCCGGGTGACCTGGTGAATAAGGTCGATCGCGGGGCCAGTGAAGATTCGCTTCTGGGCCCCGGCAATCTTCAGCCGGTGCGGGATGTAGCCGCGAACCGTCTTCAGGTCCATCGCGGTCAGATGGTAGCTTGCCGCGACACGCTGCGCGAACTGCCGCATGTTGGGCCGCGAGACAAGGTCGCGCAGCTCGGGCTGGCCGATCAGCACCAGTTGCAGCACCTCGTCCTTGCCCGAGTTGATGTTGATGAACATCCGCAACTCTTCCAGCGCCTCGGCGGTCAGGTTCTGCGCCTCGTCGAAGATCAGCACGACCGATCGACCGGCAGCATATTCCGACAGCAGAAGGTTCTGGAACCGCGAGAAGAGGTCGACATAGCTTTCGTTCGGGTCGGCCGGCTGCTCCAGCGCATGCAGGACCCAGCGCAACAGCTCTGCGCGCGAGCCATGCGGGTTCGAGATCAGGCCCACCCGGATCTCGGGACCCAGCGACCGAATCAGATGCAGCAGAAGCGTGGTCTTGCCCGCGCCGACCTCGCCGGTGATCAGGGTGATGGGCGAATTGGCGCGGATGCCATATTCCAGCATCGTATAGGCCCGCTGGTGCGACTGCGGCCAGTACAGGAAATCCGGGTCGGGCGTCAGCGCAAAGGGCCGCGAGGTCAGCCCGAAATGTTCGGTGTAGATCTCGCCCTGCTGGGCCGGCTGCGGTTCAAGCGACAGGATGCGCGACCGGACCCGGCGCGGGACCGGGACAGCGGGGCGGACTTCGGGCTGCGCGGCAGGCGACGGCGCGGGCGCAGGGTCCGCCGCGGGCGCAGGCGTCGCGGCAACAGGAACGTTGCCGGAGTCCTGATCGAACCACAGGATGCGGGAGAACAACTTGCGGGACCTTTGACGCGTCATCTACTCACCCCTAAGCAAATCCCCGGACTTGGAGGGAGTTGCCCCCCTCTCATAAGCAATGTTGGGCGGCAAGGCGACGTCTTCGGCGATACTGATGCCAGTCTGGCAACAAAGCAGGGAAATCAGCAGCCTAGAACGGTTTTTGCCGCAGGAATGGCGTTTTTCTGGACCAATGTCCGTGCGTATCCGGACAAGGTGCTGTAGGAAAGGTCAAGAAAATTTTCAACCGCGCGCGAATCGTTGATGACCCTGAAGAGTTGCCAGATTGCGGGCATGTGCATGGTAGGCGTGTTTGTGCCAGGACGTCCAGCGACCCTGCCCGAGGCGGGACGCGACGTCGGGTTCACGCGGTTGGGGACAGGCGGCCGATGGGTCGCCGCCAAGGACCAGTCGAGAGGGTAGTCGCATGAAGGACGGTATGCAGGACCTTCCCGCAGAAACCGATATTGCCATTGTCGGCATGGCCGCGCATCTGCCCGGATCGGCGGATATCCAGACCTATTGGGAAAACCTGCGCGAGGGGCGCTCGGCCGTCCGTCGCCTGACCGAGGACGAGATCCTCGCCTCGGGCGAGAACCCGGCCGTGCTGCGCAACCCGAACTACGTGCCTGCCGCCGCCCTGCTGGAAAAGTTCGACCACTTCGACGCCGAATTCTTCGGCTTCTCGCCGAAGGAAGCCGCGATCCTTGATCCGCAACACCGCCAGTTCCTGGAAGTGGCCTGGGAGGCGCTGGAAAACGCCGGCCACACGCCCGAGGCGTTCCGCGGCCGCATCGGCGTCTTCGCCGGCTGCGGGATGGGCAGCTATTTCTACTTCAACCTCTGCTCGAACCCGGCGCTGGTCGACAGCACGGGCATGTTCCTGTTGCGCCATACCGGCAACGACAAGGACTTCCTGTCGACCCGCGTCAGCCACGTCTTCGACCTGAAGGGGCCAAGCCTTGGCTTGCAGACCGCCTGTTCGACCTCGCTGGTCGCCACCCACTACGCGATCCAGGCGCTCTTGAACGGCGAATGCGACATGGCGCTGGCCGGCGGCGTGACCATCGACCTGCCCCAGGGCCGCGGCTACATCTACAAGGAGGGCGAGGTCCTGTCGCCCGACGGCGTCTGCCATGCCTTCGACCACCGGGCGCAGGGCACGGTCTTCGGCTCTGGCGCGGGCACGGTGCTTTTGCGGCGCCTGGAGGATGCGCTTGCCGATGGCGACCACATCTGGGGCGTCATCAAGGGCAGCGCCGTCAACAACGACGGCGCGGCGAAGGCGGGCTACCTTGCCCCTTCGGTCGAGGGTCAGTCGGCCTGCATCGCCACCGCGCTTGCGGTCGCGGGCACCCCGGCGGAAACCATCGACTACGTCGAATGCCACGGCACCGGCACCTATCTGGGCGACCCGATCGAGGTCGCCGCCCTGACCGAGGCGTTCCGGCGCACCACCGACGCCCGCGGCTTTGCCCGGATCGGCAGCGTCAAGACCAACATCGGCCACCTCGACACCACTGCCGGGGTTGCCAGCCTGATCAAGGCCACGCTTGCACTGCATCACGGCCAGATGCCGCCCAGCCTGAACTTCGAAACTCCGAACCCCGCCATCGACTTCGAGACCAGCCCCTTCCGGGTCAACGACCGGCTGACCGACTGGCCCCGCCGCATAGGACCGCGCCGCGCCGGGGTGAACTCGCTTGGCGTCGGGGGGACGAACGCCTTCGTCGTGGTGCAGGAACCCCCGACCCTTGCGGCTTCCGATCCGTCGGACTGGCCGTTCCAGCTTGTCACCCTTTCCGCCCGCAGCCAGTCGGCCCTGGGCGAAGCCTCCGCCCGCCTTGCCGCGCACCTGCGCGCGCATCCCGAACAGCCGCTTGCCGATGTCGCCTGGACGCTGAAGCACGGCCGCCGCGCCTTTGAACACCGCCGCGTCCTCGTCGCCGCAAGCCACGAGGAAGCCGCCACGATGCTGGAAGCCGGCGATCCCCGCCGCGTCTTCACCCAGCGCCGGTTGGGCGAAGCGCCGGATGTCGTCTTCATGTTCCCCGGTGGCGGCGCGCAATACCCCAACATGGCGCGTGATCTGTACGAGACCGAACCCGTCTTCGCCGAATGGATGGACCGGGGCCTTGCCGCGCTGAAAGATGCCGAAGCCGAAACGCGAGCATTGTGGCTCCCCGCACCCGGGCATGAAGCCGCAGCGGCGGAAGCCCTGCGCCAGCCGTCCAAGCAACTGCCGCTGATCCTGATCGTCGAAGTGGCCCTGGCGAAGCTTTGGGAAAGCTGGGGCATCAGGCCCGCGGTCCTGATCGGCCATTCGATGGGCGAAAACGCTGCCGCCTGCGTCGCCGGAGTGATGACGCTGGAAGCCGCCGTCGGCCTCGTCTCCTTGCGCGGTCAGCTCTTCGACACCGTGCCTGCGGGGGGGATGCTGTCCGTCCCCCTCTCGGAAGCGGCGCTGAAGCCCTATCTCGGCGATCTCGACATCGCGTCCATCAACGCTCCGGAACTGACGGTGGTCTCCGGCTCGGACGCAGGCCTCAAGGACCTCGCCGAACGGCTCAAGGCCGACGACATCGACACCACCCGCATCGCCATCGACATCGCGGCCCATTCCAGGATGCTGGAAGGCATCCTGGCCGCCTTCCGCGCGCATCTTGCGGGCATGCAGCTTTCGGCCCCGCAGATCCCGATCATCTCCAACCGCTCGGGTCAGGTCCTGACCGATGCCGAGGCGACCAGCCCCGACTACTGGGTCGGCCACCTGCGCAACACCGTCCGCTTCGCCGACGGCATGGCGACCCTGCGCCAGAAGCCCGACCGCGTGTATCTGGAGGTCGGTCCCGGCCGCGCGATGGCCTCGCTTGCCCAAGCCAACGGCGCGATGGGCGGCCAGCCGGTCCCGGCCAGCCTGCGCCACCCCGACGACACCACCAGCGACGACCGCCACTTCGTCGCCACCCTCGGCCGCCTCTGGGCCTGCGGGGTGGAACCGGACCTGAGCCAGCTCTGGGGTGAGGCCAGGCGCCGCCGCGTGCCCCTGCCGACCTACCCCTTCCAGCGCAGCCGCTACTTCGTCGAACGCGGCCAGCCCGCCGTGGTGACCGAGGCCGACGTGACCGCACGGCGGCACGATGCCGTCACCGACTTCGGCTACCGCATCGGCTGGCGCGTGATGCCGGCCGACTGCCCGGTCGACGTGGAAACCGAACTCGGGGCGCCCCTCACCTGGCTTGTCTTCGCGGATGAGGCCGGCCTTGCCCGCGCCGCCGTCCAGCGCCTGCGCGCAGGCGGACACCGCGTCATCACCGTCCACGCCGGCGACGCCTTCGCCCGCACTTCGGACGACACCTATACCCTTGCCCCCGAACACGGGCGCGAAGGCTATGACGCCCTGCTTGCCGACCTTGCGCAACGCGATCTGAACCCGGCGCGGATCGCCCATTTCTGGCTGGTCACGGAAAAAGAGGCCTTCCGCCCCGGCTCCAGCTTCTTCCAGCGGAACCTGGAACAGGGCTTCTGGAGCCTGTTCTTCCTTGGACAGGCGATGGGCGAGATCGGGCTGAAACCGCTTCCGCACCTGACGGTCGTCACCTCGGGCGCGGCGCAGGTGCGCACCGAGGCCCTGCCCTACCCCGAAAAGGCCACGGTCGCCGGACCCGTCCGGGTGATGCCGCGCGAACTGCCCGGCCTGACCGCCAGCCTTCTCGACGTCACCCTCGACCGCAAGGCTGTCCCGCCGGAAACCGTCGCGGCGGTGCTGGAGGAGATGCTTGCCACCCCGGCAAACACCGTCGCCGCGATCCGTGGCAGCCGACGCCTCGAAACCCGCCTCGTCCCGGCGAAACTGCCCGAACCGGCCGAGGTCCCCGAAGGATCGGTCTGGGTCATCACCGGCGGTTTCGGCGGGATCGGCGTCACCGTCGCCGAACGCCTGATGCGCGACCGTCACGCCAAGGTCGCGCTCATCGGCCGCCAGGTCCCGGAACCGGGGTCGGTCCGCGCCGGGGTCCTGTCGCGCCTGGAACGTCTGGGCCGCGTCATGGCCCTCGCCGCCGATGTCTGCAACCCGGAAGACATGCGCGCCGCCCTCGACCGCGTCCGCGCCGAGTTCGGGCCGATCTACGGCGTCGTCCATGCCGCGGGCACCGTCGACGACGCGCCGCTTCTGGGCAAGGACCCCGGCAGCGCCGACGCGGTCCTGTCGCCCAAGGTGCACGGCACCAAGCTGCTTGACACGCTCTTGCCTGACGGCAGCGTCGACCGGATCGTGCTGTTCAGCTCGACCTCGACCGTCCTTACCCCGGCGGGCCAGGCAGATTATGTGGCGGCCAACGAATACCTCAACGCCTTTGCCCGCAGCCGCGCGGGGGGCATGACCAAGGTCACCGCGATCAACTGGGGCATCTGGTCCGGCATCGGCATGGCCGCCGACGCCGACGCCCGCCGCCAGGGCAAGGACGCAGGCGCCCCGCTTCCCGGCCAGCTGGTGCTGGAGCGGATGCAGAAGGGCGAGGATGAAACCCGTTTTCACGCGACCCTGACCAAGGACCACTGGGTGATGGACGACCACCGTCTTCTGGATGGCACGGCGGTCCTGCCCGGCTCGGCCTGGCCCGAAATCGCGCACGAGGCGCTGATGGCGACCGGGGCCAAGGGCGGCATCCAGGGCGGCATCGAGATCACCGACCTGACCGTCTTCCGCCCCCTGCGGCTTGAGGCCGACCTGCCCCGCGACCTGCGCGTCACCCTGAAGCGCGGTCGCGACGGCGCGCAGCGCCTGCAGGCCCGCGCGCTGGAGCCGCAAGGTTGGGCGCTGACCGCCGAGATGGGCGTCACCCCCCTGACGCCGCAGCCGGAAACCCTTGATCTGACAGCCATCGCCGCCCGCTGCCCCGACAAGGCCTCGGCGGCAGGGGGCGAGAACCTGCCCTCGGCCCAAGAGGATCGCATCGCCTTCGGCCCGCGCTGGCAGGTCCTGAAGGCCACCGCGCTTGGCCAGCGCGAGGGCCTCGCGACCCTCGCCCTGCCGACCCAGGCGGTGCAGGACACCGCGACCTGCACGATCCACCCCGCACTTTACGACATCGGCACCGGCTGGGGCATCGCGCTGCTGCCGAAGGTCGAAGCAGGTTTCGTCTGGGCCCCGGTGATGACCTCCGGCCTTCGCGTCCATGCCGCGCTGCCTGCGGAAATCCGCAGCTGGGTCCGCCTTGCAGGCACACCGGGCGATGACGTCGCCAGCTTCGATGTCACCCTGACCGACCCCTCGGGCAAGGTCCTGGTCGAGGTCGAAGGCATCACCTTCCGCAAGGTCGCCTTCGAGGAAGCCCTCGCCCGCCCCGCCCCCCCGAACCCGCGCGAGGTCGAACGCGACGACGACACCCGCGGCCAGTCCCCCGCCGAGCAACGCCTGATCCAGGCCCTTGCCGGTGGCATCCGCCCGGCCGAGGGCGCCGAAGCCTTCCTGCGTGCCATTGCGGCGGACGGGGCACAGGTTCTGGTTTCCTCGCTGGACCTTGAAGCGCAGGTGAAACAGGCCAACGCGCCAGTGGCTGCGGACGCCGAAGGCCCCGGCTTCGCGCGCCCCGACCTGGAAACCGACTACCTCGCGCCCCGCAACACGGTGGAACGCACTCTTGCCGGTTTCTGGTCCGAGCTTCTGGGCGTCGCCGAAGTGGGCGTCGAGGACGACTTCTTCACCCTTGGCGGCCACAGCCTGATCGCGGTGCGCCTGTTCGCCATGATCCGCCGCCAGTGGAAGGTCGACTTCCCGATCTCGGTCCTGTTCGAGGCGCCGACCATCGCCCGCTGCGCGGCCCTCATCATCGACCGCATCGGACCGCAGGACGAAACCGCCGCCGCTCCGACGGCCCTGGCCGATCCGGCCGGCCCGAAGTTCACCCATCTTGTCGCCATGCACCGTGGCGATGGCGGGCCGAAGACGCCGTTCTTCCTGGTCGCGGGCATGTTCGGCAACGTCCTCAACCTGCGCCACCTTGCCAGCCTGCTTGGCACCGACCGGCGCTTTTACGGGTTGCAGGCCAGGGGCCTTTTCGGCGACGCCGAGCCGCATATGACCATCGAGGACGCCGCCGCCTCCTGCCTGGCCGAGATCCGGCAGGTGCAGCCGAAGGGCCCCTACCTTCTGGGCGGCTTCTCGGGTGGCGGCCTGACGGCCTGGGACATCGGGCGGCAGCTTCGCGCGCAAGGCGAAGAGGTGGCGCTGATGGTGCTGCTCGACACGCCGCTGCCGGTGCGGCCCTTCCTGTCGAAACCCGACAAGGCGCTGATCAAGCTGGCCGAACTGCGGGCCGGTGGGCCGCAGTTCCTGGCCGACTGGGCGCGCAGGCGCTGGGAATGGGAACGCTCGCGCCGCGCCAAGGCCGCGAACGAGCCCGACCCGACCGTGCCGTCCTTCAACAACGCCTCGATCGAAGCGGCCTTCCGCCATGCCGTCGGCGTCTATGACCTCAAGGGCTGGGAGGACGGCAAGGTCGTCCTGTACCGCCCGCCGCTGGACCGGCACTGGAAGGTGACGGGCGGCAACTGGGTCTCGTCCCAGCGCGAATATGTCTTCCACGACAACCTCTGGACCCCCTTCGCGCCGCGGCTGGACGTGGTGGAAGTCCCCGGCGACCACGATTCAATGGTGCTGGAGCCGAACGTCCGGGTGCTGGCCGCCCGGATGAAGGCCGCGATCCAGGCGGCCGAAGCGGGCGAGTTCCGCCAACCTGATCAACGACTTGCTGCCGAGTGACCGGAGAATTGACATGACCCTGACTGCCCTGCTGATCGGCAACGAAAGCCTGACGGTCGAATGCGGCAAGCGCTGGCTGGAGCGGGGCCACGGCCTTGCCGCCGTCGTCACGCGCGAGCCGCGGGTGGCCGGCTGGGCCGCAGACCTGGGCCTGCGGGTGATCGCACCGGGGGCGGGGCTGGTCGAACGGACGGCGGGCCTGGCCGTCGACTGGGTGCTGTCGGTCGCGAACCTGTCGCTGGTGCCCGAACCCCTGATGCAGCTTGCGCGTCACGGCGGCGTCAACTTCCACGACGGTCCCCTGCCCGCCTACGCCGGCCTCAACGCCCCGGTCTGGGCGCTGCTGCAGGGCGAGGCCACTCACGCGATCACCTGGCACCTGATGACCGCCGGGGTCGACGAGGGCGAGGTTCTGACCACCCGCAGCTTCGCCATCGACGCCGATGACACCGCCTTTACCCTGAACGCCCGCTGCTTTGCGGCGGCGGTGGACAGCTTCCCCGAAGTGATCACCGCGATGGAAGCCGGCGGCCAGCCGCGCCAGCCGCAAGCGCCGGGCGCCCGGCATGTCTGGCGCCGCGCCGATCGGCCCCGGGCCAACGGTCGGCTGGACGTCTCGCAACCTGCCGAGGCCGTGGCCCGCACTGTCCGCGCGCTTGACCACGGCGGCTACCGCAACCCGCTGGCGGTCGCCAAGGTCGCGGTTCCAGGCCAGGTCTGGGCCGTCGCCCAGGCCGAGGTCCTTGCGACGACAGGCGCTCCCGGCACCATTCTTGCCCGCGATGCCGACAGCCTGACCGTGGCTTGCGGCACTGGTGCGGTCAAGCTGTCCGGCCTGACCTGCCTCAGGGGCCTGCCCATCGACACCGCCCGCGCCGGGGCGGCCCTTGCCGCACCGACCGAGGCCGAGGCGGCTGCCCTGGATGCAGCCCTTGCCCCCGTGGCCGAAGCCGAAGCACGGTTGCGCGGCCTGCTTCTGAAACCTGACCCGGTGCTCGAGGGCGCGGCGGCGGGCACCCCCGACTGGCGCGAGATCCCGCTGCCTGCGGCAGGACCGACCTGGCTTGCCCTGGCCGCGATCCGGGCGCTTGGGCGGTCGGGCGGGGACATTGCCTTTGCCACCGGCGAAGACCCGGCGCCAGGCTACCTGCTGCCCTGGGTCCCGGTCCGCCTTGACGCCTCGGGGCCAGTGGCATCCACCGAAGCCCGCGCCGCCAGGGCCCTTGCCGCCGCCCGCACTGCGACCGGACTGGCCGCCGACCTTGCCCTGCGCGAGCCTGGCCTGACCGCCCTGGCACCCGCGGGCCTTGCCGTCACCGAAGGCTCGGCTCCCCTTGTCGGGTCAACCGTGACGCTGACCGGAAAATCCCTCTGGCACGACGCGTCCCGCATGACCGGGGATCAGGCCGCGCGCCTTGCCGCGCGGATCACGCGCCTTCTGGCCCGGATGGCCGCCCAGCCGCAGGCCGACCTCGCCAGCCTTTCGCCGCTCTCCGAGGCCGAAACGCAGGTCTACCAGGGCGCCCTTTCCGCCACCGCCCGCACCTACGACCGCAGCCTGACCATTCCCGCCGCGATCCTGGCCCAGGCGGCCCGGACACCGGACGCCACCGCCGTCATCGCGGGCGGGACACAGCTTTCCTACAGCGCGCTTGTCACCCGCGCCGCGCGCATCGCCAACACCTTGCGCGGCATGGGTGTCGGGCACGGCAGCCTTGTCGGCCTTGCTTGCCGCCGCAGCACCGACTTGGTCGCGGGCGCGCTTGGCATCCAGCTGGCGGGCGCGGCCTACGTCCCGATGGACCCCGCCTACCCCGCCGACCGCCTGGCGCTCTATGCCGAGGATTCGGGCTGCCCCGTCATCCTTGCCGAAGCCGCAGTCGCCGACGCGCTGCCGCATGGCCCGCAGCTCCTGATCCTGGATACCGACCCGCGGCTTGCCCTGGCCTCGGCCACGCCCCCCGCCGGCCCC
>Ga0208100_100081_pt1 | contig 42071 bp, 57 predicted proteins | sample SubbioR11_8A_Aug_FD_184817 | JGI IMG/M metagenome (GOLD analysis project Ga0208100, IMG submission 184817) | Serpentinite rock and fluid subsurface biosphere microbial communities from McLaughlin Reserve, California, USA - CR11_8A_Aug (SPAdes) | ecosystem: Environmental > Terrestrial > Deep... | reverse complement strand
GCACATGGTCGTCTTTTTGAACAAGAGCGACATGGTGGACGACCCCGAACTGCTCGAGTTAGTCGAGATGGAAGTGCGCGACCTCTTAAGCGTCTACGGTTACCCCGGGGACGACACCCCCATCGTGGCCGGTTCCGCCTTAAAGGCCTTAGAATGCGGCTGCGGCAAGCGCGAGTGCCAATGGTGCGGCAAGCTTTGGAACCTCATGGATGCGGTAGACGAGTACATTCCCACCCCGCAGCGTGAGACCGAGAAGCCCTTCCTCATGCCCGTAGAAGATGTCTTTACCATTACCGGCCGCGGCACCGTGGCCACCGGTCGTATCGACCGTGGGGTAATCAAGGTATCGGACGAAGTAGAAATCGTCGGGTTTACCGAGAAGCCCCGCAAGACCATCTGCACCGGTGTGGAGATGTTCAGGAAGCTCCTTGACCAGGCTCAAGCCGGCGACAATGTCGGGCTCTTGCTCCGTGGCGTCGACCGCAAGGACATCGAGCGCGGCCAGGTGTTGGCTAAGCCCGGCACCATCAAGCCCCACACCAAGTTTAAGGGTGAAGTATACGTTCTCTCCCAAGAAGAAGGCGGCCGTCACAAGCCCTTCTTTGACGGGTATCGTCCCCAGTTTTACTTCCGCACCACCGACGTCACCGGCGTACTCAACCTACCCGAGGGAGTCGAGATGGTCATGCCCGGGGACAAAATCACCATGACGGTAGAGCTCATCACCCCTATCGCTATGGAACCCGGCGTCCGCTTCGCCATTCGTGAAGGCGGCCGCACCGTGGGCGCCGGCGTAGTTACCGAAGTTTTACTCTAGAATCACCCCGGCGCAGGTGGTTTACGCCACCTGCCCGGTTAACACTTTTACCTAGAGTTGCCCCAGGGCCATGAGCGGGGGTAAACTCTGGGCAATGAGGAGGGTTAGACATGGCACAGCAAAAGATTCGCATCCGGCTCAAGGCTTTTGACCATAAAATATTGGATCAGTCTGCAGAGAAAATTGTGGAAACCGCACGGCGTACCGGGGCTATGGTTTCCGGGCCGATTCCTTTGCCGACCGAGCGCAATCTGTTCACCATTCTGCGGGCGCCGCACGTCGAAAAAGACATCCGCGAGCAGTTCGAAATGCGGACGCACAAGCGCCTCATTGACATCGTCGAGCACAACCACAAGACGGTAGATGCGCTCATGCGCTTAGACCTTCCTGCGGGCGTGGACATAGAAATTAAGCTTTAACGGCACAAATACAAGTTCCCCGCAGGGGAACCGATGTATGGAGGTGTAACCAAGGATGCAAAAAGCGATATTAGGCAAAAAAATCGGCATGACTCAAGTGTTCGCGGCAACCGGCGAAGTTGTTCCGGTGACGGTTATCGAAGCCGGACCTTGCGTCGTCACGCAGGTTAAAACTAAGGAAACAGATGGCTATGAAGCCATTCAGGTAGCTTTTCTGCCGGTAAAAGAGAGTGCGCTCAACAAGCCAAAGAAGGGCCATTTCGCCCGCGCCGGCGTCAAGCCGCACCGTTTTCTCCGCGAGTTTCGCCTCGAGAGCATCGCCGAATACAAGACCGGCCAGGTGGTTCTCGCCACCATCTTCGCCCCCGGCGAAGCGGTAGATGTAACCGGTATTTCCAAGGGCAGAGGCTTCGCCGGGGTCATCCAGCGTTGGGGCTTTAGCCGCGGTCCCATGACGCACGGCTCTAAGTACCATCGCGGGGTCGGCAGCTTGTCCTCTCGTGCCGGAGCGCGTACCTTCCCCGGTCGTAAGCTGCCGGGACAGTATGGCCGCGCGCGCCGCACGGTACAGAACTTGCAGGTAGTGAGAGTTGACCTAGAGCGTAACCTGGTGCTGGTCAAGGGCTCTGTTCCCGGCCCGAAGGGTTGTCTGGTCACAATTAAAAACAGCGTCAAGGCCTAGCCTAGTAACAACTCAGGCAGGTGAAAGGAGGAAAAACGCTTTGCCTACTGTTGATGTATTCAATGTCAAAGGTGAAATTGTAGGGCAGATGGTGCTCTCTGACGCCGTTTTCGGCATCGAGGTCAACAAGCATGTACTACATTTGGCCGTGCTCAAACAATTAGCCGGCCAGCGCCTCGGCACCCACGATACCAAGAATAGAGCCGAGGTGCGCGGCGGTGGCCGTAAACCCTGGAAGCAAAAAGGTACGGGACGCGCCCGGGCGGGTAGTCGTCGTTCGCCCATTTGGGTAGGCGGTGGTATAGCCTTTGGGCCAACCCCTCGCAAGTACAATTTTGATCTCCCCCGCAAGGTGAGAAGGCTCGCTCTCAAATCCGCCCTGACGAGCAAGTTGCAGGCGGGCGATGTTATCGTCGTTGACACCTTGGAGTTCGCCGCACCTAAGACGAAGCTCATGGTCGAATTCCTCGGCAAGCTACAACTCGCGAAGAAGCCACTCTTAGTCCTAGGTGAAGTGAATGAGAACGTGGAAAAATCTTGCCGCAACATTCCCGGTGTGGCCACTCTCGGTGCCGTCGGACTCAATGTCTACGATATTCTAAATGCCGGCAAGGTCGTACTGACCAAGGATGCAGTTCTCAAGGTTGAGGAGGTGCTCATCTAATGCGCGACGCCAGAGATATTATTAAGAAGCCGATTATCAGCGAGCGCACCACCGCGCTGCAAACGGAGCGTAAGTATGTCTTCTCTGTCGACCCTAAGGCCAATAAAACAGAAATTCGCCAAGCGGTGGAGCTCTTGTTCAAGGTAGAGGTTGAGGCAGTAAACACCATGCACGTCACCGGTAAGTTTAAGCGTCACGGCGTGCACAGCGGTTATCGCTCCGATTGGAAGAAGGCCATCGTTAAGCTCACTCCGAAGAGCAAGACCATCCCCATCTTTGACTCTATCTAGCTTCACTGCTCCAGATTATGACGTTTTCCTGAAAAGGAGGGACAACCAACATGGCTATGAAGAAGTTTAAGCCTACTTCTCCGGGGCGCCGCTTTATGACCGTAGAGAGTTTTGACGAGGTTACTTGTACCGAACCGGAACGCTCCTTGCTCGCGCCGCTCACGAAGAAAGCCGGGCGTAACAATCAAGGGCGCATCACTGTCCGCCATCAGGGCGGTGGTCACAAGCGCAAGTACCGCATCATCGATTGGAAGCGCGATAAGGATGGCATCCCCGCGACAGTCGCTACCGTTGAATACGACCCTAATCGCACTGCCTATATTGCTCTCCTGCACTATGCCGATGGCGCGAAGCGCTACATCCTCGCTCCGCATGGTCTTAAGGTGGGTACAAAAATCTTTTCGGGAGTAGATGCCGATATCATGGTCGGCAATGCGCTGCCACTGAAAAAAATACCGGTCGGTACGGTCATCCACAATATTGAGCTCAAGCCGGGCAAGGGCGCACAAATGGTACGTTCTGCCGGTGCCTCCGCTCAACTCATGGCCAAGGAAGGCTTGTACGCGCTTTTACGTCTGCCTTCGGGTGAAGATCGCCTGGTGCACATTGAATGCCGCGCGACTATCGGCCAGGTGGGCAACCTCGAGTACGAGAACCTTTCTATCGGTAAGGCCGGCCGTAATCGCTGGCTGGGCAAGCGCCCCACGGTCCGTGGAGTGGTCATGAACCCAGTGGATCATCCCCATGGTGGTGGCGAAGGCCGTGCCCCCATTGGTCGCAAGAGCCCGGTTACTCCCTGGGGTGTGCCGACCTTGGGTCACAAGACTCGCCAGAAGAAAAACAAGAGCGACCAGTACATTGTTCGCCGTCGTAAGTCGTAGGGAAGGGAGGCTAGGTCATGTCGCGTTCTGTTAAGAAGGGTCCGTTTGTTGAAGAGCGTCTGCTTTTGCGGATTAAACGTATGAATGACAAGAGAGAAAAGAAGGTCATAAAGACCTGGTCGCGGGCGTCGACCATATTCCCGGATATGATTGGGCACACCATTGCGGTTTACGATGGGCGCAAACACGTGCCAGTCTATGTCGGCGAGGAAATGGTTGGGCACAAGCTCGGCGAATTTGCTCCCACCCGCACTTTCCGGGGCCACGGTGGTCACACCGAGCGCTCAACAACATTGAAGTAGGAGGGATAAGGGATGGAAGCTAGAGCCAGCGCGCGAAATATTCGCATTGCCCCTCGTAAAGCGCGCATCGTTATTGACCTCATCCGCGGGAAGAGTGTGGCAGAGGCGGCCAACATTCTCCGTTTCACGCCTAAAGTGGCCTCTCTCGTTATTTTGAAGGTCATGCAGTCCGCAGCTGCCAATGCCGAGCATAACTATCAACTAAATCCTGAGAAACTCTTTGTCAAAGAGGCTTTTGTGGATAGCGGTTCTACTCTCAAGCGTTGGCATCCTCGCGCCCAAGGGCGTATGTACCAAATTCTCAAGCGATCCTGCCACATCACCGTTGTGGTCAAGGAAAAATAGGAGGGATTGCAGCGTGGGTCAAAAAGTACATCCCAAGGGATTTCGCATTGGCGTAATCAGGGACTGGGACTCCAAGTGGTATGCTGATAAGAACTACGCCGACTTGCTCCTTGAGGACTTCAAGGTTCGCCGCTACATCAAGGAAAAGCTCTTTGCCACCGGAGTAGGTCAAGTGGTGATTGAGCGCACCGGGAATATTGTGCGGGTCTTTATTCACACCGCCAAGCCCGGCATGGTGATTGGTCGTGGCGGTGCAGGCGTCGAAGACCTGCGCAAGTCGCTTGAAACTCTCACGAAGAAGCAAGTCTATGTCAATATCATGGAAATCAAGACTGCCGAGCTAAGCGCTCAGTTAGTCGCCGAAAACGTAGCGCAGCAGATTGAAAAGCGCATTGCCTTTCGTCGTGCCATGCGTCAAGTCATGGGTCGCACCATGCGTAGCGGCGCAAAGGGCATCAGAGTCGCCATCGGGGGACGCTTGAATGGGGCAGAAATTGCTCGTCGCGAGTGGGCGCGTGAAGGCACCATTCCCCTGCACACTCTGCGTGCTGACATCGACTACGGTGTTGCCACGGCCCATACCGCCTATGGTCAAATAGGTGTTAAGGTCTGGATTTACAAAGGTGAGATTCTGCCTAAGCCTGTCAAGGTGGACGCAGAGGGAGGCGTGTAAATCATGTTGATGCCGAGCAGAGTCAAATTCCGCAAGGTACACAGAGGCAGGATGAAGGGGCGCACCAAGGGCGGGGCCACTATTGCTCACGGGCAGTACGGGCTCGAGGCTCTCGAGGCTTCTTGGATTACCAGCCGGCAAATCGAGGCCGCCCGTGTGGCCATGACCCGCTACATCAAGCGCGGTGGCCAGGTGTGGATACGTATTTTCCCGCATAAGCCCGTCACTCAAAAGCCTGCCGAAACCCGTATGGGTAGCGGTAAAGGTTCTCCCGAGTACTGGGTAGCCGTCGTAAAACCTGGGCGTATCATGTTTGAGATAGCCGGTGTTGACGAAGCCACTGCCCGGGAGGCATTGCGCCTAGCTGGGCATAAGCTCCCCATCAGGACAAAGTTCGTCGCACGGGTTGATGTGGGTGGTGAAGTAAATGAAGGTTAAAGACATTCGCGACATGAACGAGGCAGAACTAGTCCAAAAGATTGATGATCTCAAGGGCGAACTGTTTAACCTGCGCTTCCGTCTTATAACCGGCCAACTAGAAAACCCCATGCGGATTAAGGAAGTTCGTAAAACAATTGCTCGGGTGAAGACCATTCTCCACGAGCGCGAACTCAATATCGGCTAGAGAGGAGGTTTCGCTGTGGAAGATAGAAGACTGCGCAAGGTCCGTCAGGGAGTTGTGGTCAGCGACAAAATGGACAAGACAATAGTGGTAGCTACCGAAGAAATGGTGCCCCACAAATTGTATGGTCGCATTGTCAAACAGACCAAGAAGTATAAGGCTCATGCCGAAAACAACGAGGCTCGTGTTGGTGATACCGTAAGAATCATGGAAACACGTCCAATCAGCAAGGAAAAGTGCTGGCGTTTAATGGAGATCGTAAAAAAAGCAGAATAGACCCTGCATAGGGAAGGGGATGATCGTCGTGATTCAAAACGAGACGAGATTAAAGGTTGCAGATAACTCTGGAGCCAAAGAGATCCTCTGCATCAGGGTACTAGGTGGTACTAGTCGGCGCTACGCTCGGGTGGGGGATGTTATCATTGCTGCCGTCAAGGAAGCAACACCCGGTGGAGTTGTTAAAAAAAGCGACGTGGTTAAGGCCGTTGTCGTTCGCACCACCAAGGACTCTCGTCGCGCGGATGGCTCCTACATCAAGTTTGATGATAATGCCGCCGTGATTATTGACCAAAACAACAACCCGCGCGGGACCCGTATATTTGGCCCGGTGGCCCGTGAACTCCGGGAGAAGAACTTTATGAAAATCGTTTCTCTCGCACCGGAAGTACTCTAGCTCATGCAAGGGAGGTGCCAAGTATCGTGAAGCTTCATGTCCGTAAAGACGACCAAGTCATTGTCCTCACCGGCAAGGACCAGGGCAAGAAGGGCAAAATCGTCAGTGCTCAACCGGAGAAAGGTCGCGTAGTGGTGGAAGGCGTCAATATTGTCAGCCGTCACCGCAAGGCCACCCCTACTGTGTCCCAGGGCGGCATCATCAAGCAGGAAGCACCCATTCACAGTTCTAACGTGATGGTTATCTGCCCTAGCTGTAAGAAACCGACTCGGACCGCTCACAAAGTAATGACCGATGGCAAGTTCGCCCGCGCCTGTAAAAAGTGCGGCGAGCACATTGACAAGTAGAGAGGAGGGCTAGCCATGACAAGGTTGAAAGAAAAGTACCTTAGTGAAGTGCGGCCTGCCCTAGAAGCAAAGTTCGGCTACCAGAACACCATGCAAATTCCTCGCCTCGAGAAAATCGTTCTCAACATGGGTGTGGGCAAGGCAGTGGGCAACAGCAAGATTCTCGATGCCGCAGCGAAAGACCTCGGCAGCATCGCCGGACAGAAACCTATCATTACTAGGGCCAAGCAGAGCGTCTCGAACTTTAAGCTGCGCGAGGGCATGGCGATTGGCGCTAAGGTCACTTTGCGCGGTGAACGGATGTATCAGTTCTTGGACAAATTTATGAACATCAACCTGCCACGCGTCAGAGACTTTCGCGGGGTGTCACCTAAGTCCTTTGATGGCCGCGGCAACTACACCGTAGGCGTTAAAGAACAGCTGATTTTCCCTGAAATAGACTACGACAAGGTGGACCATGTCCAGGGCATGGATGTCACTATTGTGACATCAGCCAAGACTGATGAGGAAGCAAAGGAATTGCTGGCCCAGCTAGGCATGCCCTTTAGCGCGTAAGCAAAGGAGGAGAAAATGTGGCCAAAAAGTCGATGATTATCAAGCAAGCTCGGGTACCAAAATTTGCTGTGCGCGGGTATAATCGTTGCCGCATTTGTGGTCGTCCCCACGCCTACATGCGCAAGTTCGGGACTTGTAGAATTTGCTTCCGCGAACTTGCCCATGAGGGCCAAATTCCCGGCGTCAAGAAGGCCAGCTGGTAAGGCCCTTCATACAGGAAGGAGGTTTGGTACGTAATGGTTATGACAGATCCTATCGCGGATATGCTGACGAGAGTCCGCAACGCCAATCATGCACTACACGATACTGTGGATGTGCCCGGTTCAGCGATGAAGAAGAGTGTCGCTGAGATTTTGAAGACTGAGGGTTTCATCCGCGACTACAAATGGGAGGATGACGGCAAGCAGGGTATGCTGCGTCTCATGCTCAAGTACGGTGCTAATAAGCAGCGGGTTATCGTCGGTGTAAAGCGTATCAGTAAGCCTGGTCTTAGGGTTTACGCACGCAAAGATGAACTGCCCCGGGTACTAGGGGGCATTGGAATTGCCATAGTTTCGACTTCACAGGGGCTGATGACCGACAAGCAAGCCAGGGCCAAGGGCCTCGGCGGAGAAGTCATTTGCTACGTCTGGTAGGGAGGTAACAGTATGTCCAGAATCGGCAAGAAACCAATTGTGGTGCCGCCCAAGGTCGATGTTCACCTGAACGGCCAGACCATAGTGGTGAGTGGCCCTAAGGGCACTCTTACCCGCGTCTTGCATGCGGAAGTGAGAGTTGTGGTCGAACAGAGTGAAATCAGGGTCGAGAGAATTTCCGACCGCCCCTTGCACAAATCCTTGCATGGCGTTACGCGCACCATTATTGCCAACATGGTAGAGGGCGTGACCAAGGGCTATGAAAAGAAGTTGCAGGCAGCGGGTGTGGGTTGGCGCGCCAATGTGCAGGGCAAGAAGTTAGTCCTCACGGTCGGCTACTCCCATCCGGTAGAAATTGAACCGCCACAAGGAGTGGAGTTTAAGACAGAGGTCGTGGCTAAGCCACCCTTTGGCAACATTCCGCTCATCACCGTGTCGGGCTATAACAAGGAAGACGTGGGGCAGACGGCTGCCACCATCAGGAATGTCCGTCCACCTGAACCCTATCTCGGCAAGGGCATTGCCTATGTCGGCGAGGTTATCAGGCGCAAGGCCGGCAAGACATCTAAGTAGTGAACGGGCAAGGAAAGGAGTGAGTCAACGGTGTTTAAAAAAGAAGATAAAAATGTGCTCCGCAAAGTGCGTCACCTGCGAGTGCGCAAGAATGTATCGGGAACGGTAGAGCGTCCGCGGCTGAATGTTTTTCGTAGCGCCGGTCACATCTACGCCCAGATCATTGATGATACAGCGGGACATACTCTTGTTGGCGTTTCCACCCTTAGCCCGGAGCTATCGGGTCAAGCAGGTGGCAATAAAGAGGCCGCCACGGCCACAGGCAAGTTAATCGCGGAGAAGGCACTCGCTCTGGGGATTACCCGAGTAGTATTTGACCGCGGTGGCTACCTCTACCATGGTCGTGTCGCGGCGTTGGCCCAAGCTGCGCGCGAAGCAGGCCTAGAGTTCTAGCGGTAAGGAGGGAAAACATTGGAACGCATCGATCCTAAATCATTGGATTTGACAGAAAAAGTCATTGTGGTCAAGCGCGTCAGCAAGACACGTAAGGGCGGCCGCGATGCTAGCTTTAGTGCCCTGACCGCTGTTGGCGACGGCAAAGGTCATGTCGGCGTAGGGCTTGGGAAGGCCAAGGAAGTTGTCGAAGCCATCCGCAAGGCCAATGAAGACGCCAAGAAAAATCTCATCACCGTGCCTATGGTTGAGACATCAATTCCGCACCTGATTATCGGCACTTCCGGTGCCGGACGCGTGTTGATGAAGCCGGCTTCCCTAGGTACTGGGGTTATTGCGGGCGGTGCAGTGCGGGCGATATTGGAACTAGCGGGGGTACGCGATGTTCTCACCAAATCCCTAGGCTCATCGAACGCCATGAACATGGCTCAGGCCACTTTGGAAGGCTTGAAGTCTCTGCGCACGGCAGAGCAAGTCGCCAAACTCCGCGGTGTTTCCGTGGAGCAACTCCTGGGTTAGGGGGCGAAGCACATGACAAAGTTACAGATTACCTTGACGCGCAGCCTCATTGGGCGGCCGGAGGATCAACGGGCCACCTGCAGAGCTTTAGGCCTTCAGAAGACCAATTCCACAGTCATCCACTCCGACACCCCCGCCATTCGCGGTATGATTAAAAAAGTCGCTCATCTTGTGGTGGTACTGGCCGAGGAGGTGCAAGGATGAAACTAGAGAATCTACAACCGGCTGAAGGCTCCCGCCAAGTAAGGACGCGTGTCGGTCGCGGTCACGGCTCCGGAAGGGGCAAGACCAGCGGACGCGGCACGAAAGGTCAATGGGCGCGCACGGGCGGCGGAGTACGCCCGGGCTTCGAGGGCGGGCAGATGCCCCTCTACCGTCGCTTGCCTAAGCGCGGCTTTAACAATAAGTTCAAGACCTTCTATGCCTTGGTGCAAATCAATGACCTCAATATCTTCCCCGCGGAAACAGTCGTTGACCTTGGCATGCTCCAAGAAGTGGGCTTGGTCAATAAGCCGCTCGACGGGGTGAAAATTCTCGGCATGGGTGAGCTAACACATCCCCTCACCGTCAGGGCGACCGCTTTTAGTGCCTCGGCCATAGCGAAGATTAACGCTGCCGGCGGAAAGGTGGAGGTGATCTAGATGCTAGAGAGTTTGCGCAATATGTGGCGCATAGATGAACTGCGTAAACGCATACTCTATACTCTCGGTATCTTCCTCATCATCCGCTTGGGTAATTTTATTCCCGTTCCCGGCGCTAACCGCGCCGCGATGGCCCAGTTTCTCGAAGGACAGGGCGGCCTTTTTGGCCTCCTTGACGCCATCTCGGGGGGTGCCTTGGCCAATATCTCTATCTTCACCTTGACCATTGGGCCATATATCACGGCCAGCATCATTGTCAGCTTGCTGCAAGTCATCATCCCCGCGTGGGAGAAGCTAGCCAAGGAGGGCGATGAGGGCCGCAAGAAGCTCAATGAATACACCAGGTACGGTACCGTCATTTTGGCCTTTATCCAGGGTTTTGCGACATCCGCCGGACTCGCCACCCAAGGGGTGCTAGCCAGTGGCCTCGCCAACAATGTTCTAACGGCCTTAAGTTTTACCGCCGGAACAATGATGGTCATGTGGCTTGGTGAGTTGATCACCGAGAAGGGCATCGGCAACGGCATATCCCTAGTCATATTCGCCAACATTGTTTCGCAAATGCCAAGGACCTTGGCTGGCTTGGGCGCCTTTGTCATGGAGGGCACCGTGAACATCTTTACGGTGGTACTGCTTGGTCTCCTCGCCCTATTTGTCATCGCCGGCGTGGTTTTTGTACAAGAAGGCCAGCGAAAAGTGCCGGTGCAGTATGCGAAAAGGGTTGTAGGGCGCAAGATGTATGGCGGGCAGACCACGCACATTCCCCTCAAGGTCAACCAAGCTGGGGTTATCCCGGTAATCTTCGCCTCATCCTTGCTGCTCTTCCCCCAGGTGATCGCGCAGTTTATTCAGCACCCTTGGGCGCAGAGCATCGCGCAGGTTTTTCGGTTTGGCAGTGCCTTGCACATCGCCCTCTACGTGCTCTTTATCTTCGTGTTCAGCTACTTCTACACATTTATTCAGTTTAACCCCAAAGAACTGGCTGAAAATATGCAAAAACACGGCGGGGCCATCCCCGGTGTGCGCCCCGGTCGAGTAACTGCGGACTTTTTGTTCAAGGTAGTTACGCGACTCACCTTGGTAGGCTCGCTTTTCTTAGTAGCGATTGTCATCTTGCCCCTCATGCTCTCGGGTGTCATCCGCATGGACATCGGCTTAGGCGGCACCGCCTTGCTCATCGTCGTGGGTGTAGCGCTAGAGACCATGAAGCAGATTGAGGGTCACCTCGTCATGCGCCACTACAGTGGCTTTATGAAGTAGGACTGCTATGGCAGATATTAACCTGATCATTATCGGACCACCGGGGGCAGGGAAGGGCACGCAAGCCGCCTTTCTCTGCCGGGAGCAAAGCATCCCCCATATCTCCACCGGCGATATGTTTCGCCTAGCGGTGAAAAATGCTACTTTACTGGGACTTGCCGCGAAGTCTTACATGGACCGGGGCGAGCTGGTGCCCGATGAAGTCACCATCGGCATCGTCCGCGAGCGGCTTTCAGAAAAAGACGTCGCTAAAGGTTTTTTGCTCGACGGATTTCCGCGCACCGCGGTGCAGGCGGCAGCCCTAGAAGAAGTGTTGTTTTCTCTCGGGAGAGAAATCACCCTCGTCATCAATGTGGTCGTCCCGGAGGCAGAGTTAATCCGGCGCCTGACGGGTCGCCTGGTCTGTCGAAGCTGTGGCGCGACCTACCATCGGGTATTTAACCCATCTCCGGGGGGAGAAGTATGCGGCATCTGCCGCGGCGAATTGTACCAGCGCTCGGATGATAGCGAGGAGACCGCTATAAGTCGGCTGGCGGTGTACCAAAGGCAGACTGCCCCGCTTTTAGACTACTACGCCGCGAGTGGTAAGCTCCGGAACATCGATGGTCTGAAGCCGATTGCCGAGGTCACGGCAGAGCTCAGAACAGTTCTCGCAGCCAAGGGCACATGATCATTCTTAAGTCAGAGCGGGAGATTGCGTTCATGCGCGAGGCCGGTAAGATAGTAGCGCTAGCCATCGCCGAGGTCACACGGGCCGTGCGCCCAGGCATTTCTACGGGGGAGCTCAATGCGCTTGTAGAAAACCTCATGGCCAAACAAGGGGCGCGTCCTGCCTTTAAGGGTTATCACGGCTACCCGGCCAGCATCTGCACCTCGATCAATGAAGAAATTGTGCATGGCATTCCAGGTTTGAAAGTGCTTAAAGAGGGCGATATTATTAGCATTGACATTGGGGCGGAAATCAATGGGTATTTCGCCGATGCGGCAGTCACTTTGGCTGTTGGGGACATTGACCCCGTGTCGCGCCGACTCTTAGAGACAACTGCTCAGTGCCTAGAGGCTGGGATTAGACAATGCACAAGGGATAAGAGGCTGTCGGACATTTCTCACGCGATACAGAGCGTGGCTGAGTCAAACGGTTACTCTGTAGTCAGGGAGTATGTAGGGCACGGCATAGGCAGAGCCATGCATGAGGACCCCCAGGTGCCGAACTTCGGGAAACCCGGGAGGGGGATCAAGTTGTCTCCCGGCCTTGTCCTAGCTATCGAACCAATGGTCAATGTCGGCAGGTTCGACACAGCGGTGCTCGATGACAATTGGACTGTCGTCACCAAGGATGGCAGTCGCAGCGCCCATTTTGAGCACACCGTGGCCATCACCGAACGTGGTCCTGAAATACTCACTAGATGCTGAGCGAGGGAGGTCTGAGAGCTTGACTAAGCGTGATGATGTTATAGAGGTCAAGGGCAAGGTCATAGAATCATTGCCAAATGCCATGTTTAGAGTTGAACTTGACAATGGCCACAAGATCTTAGCTCACGTCTCCGGCAAGATTCGCATCAATTTTATCCGTATATTGCCGGGGGATACTGTGACGATGGAGCTTTCACCATACGATTTAACCCGGGGACGTATTATCTACCGCTATAAGTAGATCCCCATCAAGGAGGTACTCACATGAAAGTCAAGCCGTCCGTCAAACGTATGTGCGAAAAGTGCAAGTTGATTAAGCGCAAGGGGCGTGTCATGGTTATCTGCGAGGAGCCGACACACAAGCAAGCACAGGGATAAGAAGGATTAATAAACAGGAGGTGGCATTACACAGATGGCTCGCATTGCAGGTGTTGACCTGCCGAGGGAAAAGCGTGTTGAGATTGCACTCACCTATATTTTTGGGATTGGTCGGAGTCGCTCCGCCGATATTCTCGCCAAGACCGGAGTGAATGCTGATACTCGCGTACGTGATTTGACCGATGGAGAAGTTTCTCGTCTGCGCGAAACTATAGACAAGGGCTTCCCTGTCGAAGGGGATTTGCGGCGTGAAATATCTGCCAGCATCAAGAGACTCATAGAGATTGGTTCCTACCGTGGCTTGCGCCATCGTCGCGGTCTGCCTGTCCGCGGACAGCGCACAAAGACTAATGCTCGCACCCGCAAGGGCCCGCGCCGTACCGTCGGTGCGAAGCGCAAGTAGTCGAAGGAGGAGTAAAGCGCATGGCAAAACGTAAAGTTGCTGCAACTAAAGTGAAGCGCCGCGAGCGCAAGAATGTTGAATTTGGCGTAGCGCACATTATGTCCACATTCAACAATACGATGGTCACCATTACCGACAAGGCGGGGAACACCCTCTCCTGGTCATCCGCTGGCAACGCCGGCTACAAGGGCTCGCGCAAGAGCACGCCTTTCGCCGCGCAAATGGCGGCCGAAAACTGTGCGAAAGTGGCGATGGACCAGGGCCTGAAGGAAGTAGAAGTCCATGTGAAGGGCCCGGGCTCCGGCCGCGAGGCGGCTATTCGCAGCCTGCAAGCCGCCGGCCTTGAGGTCAGCACGATTAAAGACGTAACCCCCGTACCGCACAATGGTTGCCGGCCGCCCAAGCGGCGTCGCGTCTAAAGAGGGAGGAAAGCATAATGGCAAGATATATAGGTCCGGTATGCCGGCTCTGCCGACGCGAGGGCACCAAGCTCTTCTTAAAAGGCACTCGTTGCTACACCCCGAAATGTGCCATTGACCGCCGTGGTTATGCTCCCGGCCAACACGGCCAAGGGCGCAAGAAACCCACCGAATATGGCATTCAGCTCCGCGAAAAGCAAAAGGCCCGCCGCATCTACGGCGTGCTCGAGCGTCAATTCCGCCTCTACTTCTTAAAGGCCGCTCGCGAAAAAGGCATTACCGGCGAAAGGCTCCTGCAACTCTTGGAGCTCAGGTTGGACAATGTGGTCATGCGGGCAGGCTTTGCCGATTCTCGTAGCCAAGGCCGCCAGTTAGTGCGCCATGGTCACTTCACGGTCAATGGACACCGCGTCGATATCCCGTCCTATCTCGTCAAGCAAGGCGATGTGGTCGCTGTGGCCGAGAAAAGCCACAAGATAGTTGTCTTTGAGGGAGTGGCCGATAGCATGAAAGGCCGGCGCGTTGTGCCCTGGCTTACCTTGGAGCCACAACTGCTCAGGGTCAATGTTACCGCTTTGCCCAAGCGAGAGGATATCGATATTCCGGTCCGCGAGCATCTCATTGTCGAGAAGTATTCGAGATAAGGCATCCCCAAAACCGGGGCTGAGATAGGGGAAGTAAGGAGGCTAATCGCCTATATGTTAGAATTGGCAATGGAAAAACCAAGGGTGACACGCCAGGAAGGGACCACCACCTATGGCAGGTTTGTTATCGAGCCGCTGCAACGCGGCTATGGTACCACGCTAGGCAACGCCTTGCGCCGGATATTGCTTTCTTCTCTGCCCGGGGCTGCGGTCACCTCCATTAAAATCGAAGGCGTGATGCATGAGTTTTCGACCGTGCCCGGCGTCGTCGAGGACGTCACGGACATCGTGCTGAACATCAAGGAATTACGCCTGCATATTCACTCGCCGGGGGAGAAGATTCTCCGCATCGAAAAGACGGGTGAGGGCGTAGTAACGGCGGCCGACATCAAGACCGGTTCCGATGTAGATGTCCTCAACCCCTCCCTCGTCATCGCCACTCTGGACAAAGACGCGCGGCTCTTTATGGAGCTTACGGCCAGCGGTGGCCGTGGCTACTGCCCCGCCGAGCGCAACAAGAAGCATCACCAGCCAATCGGCGTAATCCCTGTGGACTCGGTGTTTACGCCGGTCACGAGGGTGAACTACACTGTTGAGAATACGCGCGTCGGTCAACATACCGACTATGATAAGCTTATTCTCGAAGTGTCGACCGATGGCAGCCTTAGCCCGGAGGAAGCCGTCAGCGTGGGAGCCAAGATCATGAGCGATCTCTTGCATCTTTTCGTGTCTTTGACCGAGAAGGCCGAGTCTACCAAGACCTTGGTGGATAGAGCCGAGAACAGCAAGGAACGCCTGATGGAGATGACCATTGAGGAGCTTGATCTGTCCGTTCGTTCTTTCAACTGTTTGAAGCGGGCCGGCATCAACACCGTGCATGACCTCACGAGCAGAACCGAAGACGAAATGATGAAGGTACGCAACCTCGGCAAGAAGTCGCTGGAGGAAGTACAGCACAAGCTGGCTGAACTTGGGCTGTATCTTACTAAAGCTGAAGAGTAAGGGGGGAATGACATGTCTAACCGCAAATTAGGGCGCAGAACCAATCACCGTCGCGCCTTGCTACGCAACTTGACCACATCGCTCTTGCGCTTGGGTCGCATGGAAACGACTGAGACGCGCGCCAGCGAAGTGCAGCGCATCAGCGAAAAAATGATAACCCTCGGCAAGAGAGGGGATCTCCATGCCCGTCGCCAAGCCCTGTCATATATTTTCGACGAAGACGTAGTGACCAAGCTCTTTGTTGAGATTGCGCCAAAGTATAAAGACCGCGAGGGTGGCTACACTCGCATCATGAAGACAGGCGTGCGCCGCGGCGATGCGGCACCGCAGGCCATTATTGAGCTGGTGGAGTAACCCCACCAGCTTTTTTTCGTTCATGACCGGCTTGGCTGCATTCCCTTGGGAGGTGAACACTTGGATATACTAGATATCGCCGATTTACACCATATTTATCGCGGCCACGAGGGCGAGACCATCGCCCTTGCGGGAGTCGATTTAGTGGTCAGCGAGGGTGAGTTCGTCGCCGTCATCGGGCGTAACGGCTCCGGTAAAAGCACCCTTGCTAAGCACTTTAACGCCATCCTCCTGCCCGGGGGCGGTCGCGTGTTGGTCGCCGGTCTTGACACCCGCGAAGAAGCTTTGCTTTGGCCGGTGCGGCAAATGGTGGGCATGGTGTTTCAACACCCCGACAATCAGATTGTTGCCACGGTGGTGGAGGAAGATGTGGCTTTTGGCCCTGAGAACCTCGGCGTACCCACGGCGGAGATAATCGCACGGGTGGACGCCTCACTCAGACAGGTGAACATGGAAGACTATCGCACCCATGCACCACATCTTTTGTCGGGTGGCCAAAAGCAGAGAGTGGCCATTGCCGGCGTCTTGGCCATGCGCCCTCGCCTCATAGTCCTCGACGAAGCCACCGCCATGCTCGACCCCATCGGGCGCTCTGAGGTCATGAACACCATTCTTCGCCTTAATCGCGAAGAAGGCATGACGGCAGTTCTCATCACCCATCATATGGATGAGGCGGTCAAGGCCAACCGGGTCGTCGTCATTGACCAGGGGCAAATAGTGCTCTCGGGCACGCCGGCCGAGGTCTTTAGTCAATATGAGTTGCTCGAGGCGCTGGGCCTTGATGTGCCGGTGGCGGCCAAACTCAGCATCTTGCTCGCCGAAAGCGGCTTACCTCTCCCCGCGAATATTTTGACGGCCGAGCAATTGGTGGACGAACTGTGCCGATTAAATTAGAGCAAGTAGATTTTGTCTATGCGGGAGGCAGCCCCTTTGAACGCGCCGCCCTTAAGGGCATCAACCTCTCCTTCCTTGATGGCGAATTTGTCGGCATTATCGGGCAGACCGGCTCGGGTAAATCTACCTTGGTGCAGATGCTCAATGGGCTCTTAAAACCCACTCGAGGCACCGTCACCGTCAATGGCTTGGTGACCACCGCCAAGGGAGTCAAGCTCAAAAGCTTGCGCCAGGAAGTAGGCCTAGTCTTCCAGTTTGCCGAGTACCAACTTTTCGCCGAAACAGTGGCGGCGGACGTGGCCTTTGGGCCGGAGAACCAAGGCGTGCCGGCCTCCGAGATCGCCGCGCGCGTCGATCAGGCACTGCTGAATGTGGGGTTACCTTTGGAGATAAAGGAGCGCTCGCCTTTTGAATTGTCCGGCGGGCAGATGCGCCGCGTCGCCATCGCCGGGGTCTTGGCGATGAACCCCAAGGTGCTCATCCTCGATGAGCCCACCGCGGGGCTTGACCCCCGGGGGCGAGATGAGATACTAAGCCGCATTAGGGAGCTGCACCGACAGAGGGGCATCACCGTCATCTTGGTTTCGCACAGCATGGAAGATGTCGCGCGCCTAGTCGACCGCTTGGTGGTCATCCATGGCGGGCAGATTGTCTATGACGCCACGCCGCGCGAGGTCTTTGCTCATGGCTCCAGCCTTAAAACATACGGCCTCGGCGTGCCTCAGGCTACCGAAGTGCTCGGGTTATTAAAAACCAAAGGATGGGCGGTGCCCGAGGTGGCCCTCACCCTAGACGAGGCCAGGCAGGCCATAGTCAGGGCTTATCAGCTGAGGAGGGAGTTAGCGTGAGCATGATGCAACAAATTACGCTCGGTCAGTACCTCCCCGGCAACAGTGTGGTCCACCGCCTCGACCCGCGCACCAAGCTCCTCATGGCCTTTGGCTTTATCATGGTTCTATTTGTCATTACCGGTGGTTGGATGGAATATGGCATTTTGGGTCTGGCGGCGCTAATCGTCATCTACACCGCCAAACTACCTTTAGGCATGGTGCTGAGGGGGCTTCGCCCCATCCTCATCATCCTCTCTTTAACCATTGTCCTCCACATTTTCAGCACCCACACCGGCACCTTGCTCTTTAGGCTGTGGTTTCTCGAGGTTTACTCCGGCGGTGTCAATCAAGGTTTCCTCTTGGCGGCGCGTCTGGTGCTCTTGGTATTGTCCACCTCGGTTTTGACCTTGACTACCTCGCCCATTGCCCTCACCGACGCCATAGAATTTGTCTTAAAGCCATTTAAGAGGATAGGCTTGCCCGCGCATGAATTGGCCATGATGATGACCATTGCCCTGCGTTTTATTCCGACCCTCATTGAAGAAGCCGAGAGAATCATGAAGGCCCAGCTCGCGCGCGGGGCAGATTTTGAGAGCGGGGGCTTAATAAAAAGAGCCAAAAGCCTTCTGCCGCTCTTGGTGCCGCTCTTTATCTCCGCTTTTCGGCGGGCGGATGAGCTCGCCATGGCCATGGAGGCCCGTTGTTACCGCGGTGGCGACGGCCGCACCAAGTTCAAGGTGCTCCGCTATACCAAGCTTGATTTCTACGCCTGGACCTGTTTTGTGGCCGTTTCGGCCCTCGCCTTCTATGTGAGTTACGCTCTATGAACCTCAAGTTGACCTTGGAGTATGACGGCACGGACTTTTGCGGCTGGCAGGAGCAGATGGGGCAGCGGAGCGTGCAAGGCACAGTGGCGGAGGCCCTAGCCCGCCTTACCGGTCAAAACATCAAGCTGCATGGCGCGGGCCGCACCGATGCCGGGGTGCATGCCCTCGGGCAGGTGGCCAACTGCGTGGTCAAGACGCAAATTCCCCCCGAGAAGTTTGCCAAAGCCCTAAACCCCCTGCTCCCCCCCGATGTAAAAGTGCTCACCTCCGAGGTCGTGGCCGAAGAATGGCACGCCCGTTTCAGCGCCCGGGGCAAGCTTTACAGTTACCACCTGCTCCTCTCCGATAGACCTCGCCCCCTCCTTCGGCATCGCGCCCTCCGTGTGGGAGCGAGCTTTGATTTAGATAAAGTGGAGCAGGCCATCTCCCTCTTCCTCGGGCGGCATGACTTTGCCCCCTTTTCTGCGAAGGGAAGTAGCGTCAAGAGCACCGTGCGCACCATCACCCAGGCCGAGCTGCTGCGGCAAGGCGAGCACTGCCAGTTGCTGTTTGCGGCCGATGGTTTTCTTTACCACATGGTTCGCATGATGGTGGGCGAACTCGTGGCCGTCGCCCTCGGCAGCGTTACCCCAGAGGAAGTGGCAGCCACCCTCGCCACCGCGGAGCGCCGACGCCCGCCGCTGACCGCCCCGCCCCAAGGCTTGTACTTAGTCGAGGTTAGATACTAGACGGTCGAAAAACCAAATGCACCAGGCTGATGTTGACAATTCCGCCGGGAAATAATACAATGGTAGACGCCCGATTGAGCCCCGGGCCCAACGTTTGATAAAAATTTGCAAACCTTTTAGGGAGGGAACCCCATGCGTAGCACTTACATCGCCAAAGAGAGTGAAGTGGAGCGTAAATGGTGGGTTGTCGATGCTGCCGATCAGGCACTTGGACGCCTCGCCAGTGAAGTGGCCGCCATACTTCGCGGCAAGACGAAGCCAGATTTTACTCCACACCTTGATACCGGCGATTTTGTTATCGTTATCAATGCCGACAAAGTTGTCCTCACCGGCAACAAACTGCAACAGAAGATGTACAACCGCCATTCCGGCTACCCGGGTGGTTTTCGTGCCACCAATTACGACACCCTGATGAAGAACAAGCCAGAGTTCGTCATCGAAAAGGCCGTGAAGGGCATGCTCCCGCACACCCGCCTTGGCCGCGCCCAGGGCAAGAAGGTCAAGGTCTACCGCGGCGGTGAACATCCTCATGCGGCGCAACTACCAGAAGTCTGGACTCTAAGGGGTTAGGAAAGGAGGAGGTATAATTGGCCATTTTACAGTACCGCGGCACCGGTCGCAGAAAGACCTCCGTGGCAAGGGTTCGTCTACTGCCCGGCTCTGGAAACATCGTCATCAATCGTAAGAATATTGATGACTATTTCGGTTTGGAGACGCTTAAGCTCATCGTGCGTCAACCTCTCGTCCTGACTAACACCGGGAACAACTATGATGTCATCGCCTTGGTTCACGGCGGCGGTGTCTCTGGGCAGGCTGGGGCCATCAGGCACGGCATTGCTCGTGCTCTGATTCTGGTTGATGCCGGTATGCGACCCGCCCTCAAGAAGGCTGGGCTGCTCACGCGCGATCCCCGCATGGTGGAGCGCAAAAAGTACGGCTTGAAGAAGGCCCGTCGTGCACCACAGTTCTCCAAACGTTAATACGCAAACCACGGGGTTATCCCGTGGTTTTTTGTTGCGGTTAAGGTCTTTCAAGTGGCCTGCTGTTCTTGTCACAAGCTTTGGCGCATAGATATTTACGAGCTTTAGCGCGGAGGTAGACGATGGCAAGGTGGTCGGTGTGGCTGTTCCTCTCTTTGGCGGTCCTTTTTGGGCCGTTAATCTTGGTGCGCCAAAACAGCAATGTCGTAATCTTTAGCGCTTCCCTAGCGGGCAGGGTGATCGCCGTCGACCCGGGCCACGGCGGGGTGGACCCGGGCGCGCTCGGCCCTGATGGGCTATTAGAAAAAGACATCGTGCTTGATGTGGCTTTGCGTCTGCGCACTTTGCTCCAAGCAGCCGGGGCAAGTGTCGTGATGACCCGCGAAACCGACACAGACCTCAGCGACAGCGCCTTAGGCAGGCAGTATTCGCGGCGCAAGCGCCAAGACCTAGAGCGCCGGGTCCGGATTGTCAATGAAAGTAAGGCCGAAATTCTGGTTTCGATCCATGTCAACAGTATGGTCTCGGCTCGTTGGTCAGGGGCGCAGGCTTTTTTCGCGGAGGGGTCTGATGAAGGCCAAAAATTGGCCCAAAATCTCCAAGAAGCCCTGCGCGAATATCTAAAGAATACTAATCGACAGGTGGCCCGGGGTGATTTTTATATGTTGCGCCAGAGTAATTGCCCTGCGGTCCTCGTGGAAGTTGGCTTTATTTCTAATCCCAGAGAGGCGAGCCTGTTGGCGAGCGAGGAATATCGTCGGCAATTGGCCTGGGCCATCTTCGCGGGCATCCTTCGCTACTGGCAGCGCTGACTGGGCTCTGCCCAAATACGGGCGACTTGTGCCGAAATATCGGCACTATTTGGTTGCATAAAAGCATAGACGCGCATACTTTCAAAAAAATGAGCATACTGAATTGAAAATCACCCATAACTGGCATGATAATTGCAGATTACACTATAGAAGGCGAAGCAATGGGCTACGCATAAGGAGGAGCGAACAGGATGAAAAAAGTTAGGGTTATTCTCTGGGGTTTAGGCGCCATGGGTGGAGGGATGGCCAGGCTATTGCTGCAAAAGGAGGGCGTTGAGATTGTCGGCGCCATCGACCACCATGACACACGAGTGGGTAAGACGCTCTCGGCAGTGCTCGGGGTTAGCGCACCGAATTTAGAAGTGCAGGCTGGGCCTGAAGCGACCATAGTAGCAGGCGCAGCAGAGATTGTCCTAGTGTGTACAGGTTCGTTTACGCGTGAGGTTTTACCCCAGCTGGAGCTGGTGGCGGCGGCAAAAATGAACTGCATCACCATTGCGGAAGAAATGGCTTATCCAGAGGCGCAGGAGCCACAGCTGGCGGCTAAATTAGATGCGGCCTTTAAACAAGCGGGAGTATCCCTCCTCGGCACCGGCATCAATCCCGGTTTTGTCCTCGATGCCCTCATTATTGCCTTGAGCGGCGTCTGCACCCATATCGAAAGCATCAAGGCCGTGCGCATCAACGACCTCTCGCCCTTTGGGCCCACGGTCATGCGTACCCAGGGGGTTGGTACCACGGTAGAAGACTTTAACGCCGGCATCAGCTCGGGGAACATTGTCGGCCATGTGGGTTTCCCCGAATCCATCGGCCTCATCGCCTCGGCCCTGGGGCTTAAAATTGACCGCATTGAGGAAGTAAAAGAGGCCATTATCTCTAATACCTACCGCGAAACCCCCCATATCAAGGTGCAGCCGGGCATGGTCGCCGGGTGTAAGCACATCGCCTATGCCTATCACGGGGACAAGCTCGTCATCACCTTGGAGCATCCGCAACAAGTGCGCCCCGAAGTAGAGCAGATTGAAACCGGAGACTATATCTACATCACCGGAACGCCTAATATCAACATGGCCATCAAGCCCGAAATCCCCGGAGGTATTGGGACCATCGCCATGGCGGTCAACATGATACCTGCGGTCATCAATGCCGCTCCGGGGCTCTGCACCATGGCCGAGCTCCCCATCCCCCGCGCCTTGATGGGCGATATCAGCCAGTTGGTCGCCGGCTGTAGCCAATGAAAAGCGAGGTGGGCCACTTAGTCGAGATATCGTGGGTCGCTCTTGGCGCTACCGAGCGGGCCGCCCACCTGCCGGAGAGCAGTAAGGCGGTGCCGGTAATCGCCAGAGTCAAAGGTTTTGCCCAAAGCAGCGTTCCGCTGGGGGCCGAACTTGCCGTGCGGACTTTTGCGGGTCGCCTCTTGACCGGCACGCTTATCGATGTGGCTCCCTGCCACACCCATAGTTTCGGCCGGCCGCAGCCCGAGCTATTAATTATCGGTCCCATGCTACGGGAGGAGCTGAGTTAGTGCCGAGTTATACAGATATCATCGCTAGAAAGGGCGAAATCACGGCCAAGGCCCTTGGCTTCGACTATGCCCGGTATGAACAGGGAGGCCTGGCCTTCGACTACGAGGGCATGATGAACAACACGGGCTACACCCTAGACGACATTCGCCGCATTCAGCTGGAAACAGGGGTAGGAGCAACCCCCCTGTTGGAGTTAAGAAATATTACTCGTCTGGCCAGAAAACTGGCCGGAGGGGGCAAGGGCGCACGCATATTTATCAAGGACGAGGCCGCCAATCCCAGCGGCAGTTTCAAGGCGCGCCGCGCGGCAATATCGGTCTACCATGCGCAGCAGCATGGTTTTGCCGGTGTGGTGGCGGCCACCTCCGGCAACTACGGGGCGGCGGTGGCCTCGCAGGCTGCCATGCGTGGCCTGAAGGCCATCATCGTGCAGGAGGTCTATGACAGCAAAAACCAGGGTCAGCCGGAAATACTCGAGAAGGGCCGCGCCTGTGAGGCCTATGGGGCCGAGGTCCTGCAGCTAACGGTGGGGCCGGAGCTGTTTGCCGTATTCTTGCAGGTGCTCGAGAGCACCGGGTACTTTAACGCCTCGCTCTACACCCCCTATGGTATCGCCGGCATCGAGACCCTAGGCCTAGAGGTGGTGGAAGGCGTCCGCCAACAAACTGGGCGCGACCCCGATGCGGTGGTCATCACCCATGCCGGGGGGGGTAATGTTACGGGCACGGCGCGGGGCATGAAGAAAGCCGGGGCCCTGGCCACTTTAGTTATCGGTGCCTCGGTTGACCTCTCGGGTCTCCATATGGCCAGCGACCATGACTTTAACCGCAAGTCTTTCACCACCGGTCATACCGGCTTTGCGGTGCCTTTTACCACGTGGCCCGATCGGGCCGATGTGCCGCGCAATGCCGCTAGGTCGCTGCGCTACCTAGACCGCTTTGGCACAGTGACACAGGGCGAAGTGTTCTATGCCACCGAAATGCTGGCCCAACTGGAAGGGCTAGAGCGCGGTCCGGCCGGCAATATCTCCTTGGCGGCCGCCTTCGCCCTGGCGCAAGAGATGGACCAAGACCAAATCATTGTCGTGCAGGAAACCGAGTATACCGGGGCGGGCAAGCACCCGAACGCCCAGCTTGCCTTTGCGCGCGAGCAGGGCATTGTCGTTAGGGCTGGCGACCCCGTGGAGAATGTGCCGGGGAAGACAATCGTTATACCAAGTAACCCGCGCCAGTTGCGATATAAGGAAGTGCCGCTCGAGGGTCTGCGACAATCCTACCTGCGCAATGCTTTTGAGCAAAAAAAAGGGCAGCCCCTGACGCCAAGGGAAGTGGAGTTTTTGTGTGAGGACAGCAGATTAACGCCGGAAGAAGTGCTGGAGGGACAAAGGGAGAGGGAGTAGAGGGAGAGGGACACGGGCTCGAAGTGGGCGAATCCTTTTTTAAGGATGAAGTTTTCGCTATCGTAGGGGCGGCGATTGCCGTTCATTCGGAGTTAGGCTTTGGTTTTTTGGAGGCTATCTACCAAGAAGCCATGGAGATAGAGTTAACGGAGCGAAACATCCCCTTTGTCGTCCAGAGTTTACTCGAAGTTAGGTACAAAAAAAGGCTCTTGAGTAAGAAGTATGTAGCCGACCTCGTATGCTACAACAGCATAATTGTCGAAATCAAGTCAGTCGCGCGCCTCTGTGGCCATGAGCATGCTCAAGTGCGTAACTACCTGAAGGCCACAGGGCTACGAGTAGCCCTACTCATAAACTTTGGCAGCAGCGGAAAATTAGAATGGAAACGGCTTATACATTAATTCCTTCCCTCCCCTTCGTCCCACTTTTCCTCGCTGCGCACCACTTCGAGCAAACACTCCCCCTTCCCCCTTCCCCCCAATTCATAATACTAAGGAGGCCAATGATGCAACGAGCTGATGATTTTGCCACGCGTCGTAAACACCTCGCCGAGTTGAGTGAGGCCGAACTGGAAAAGCGTTTTTGGGAACTTTCCGATAAAATAATGCAGCCCTTGGTTGATCTAGCCGCCAAGCATACCTCCCCGTCCATCGAGCGGTCGGTGCTACTGCGCATGGGCTTTGCCTCGGTGGAAGCAGGGGCCATCGTTAAGCGCATTCATGAGCTTGGTCTACTGGGCAAGGGAGCGGGGCAGGTGGTGGTCACCATGGCCAAGCTCCACCAATGTTCGGTCAACGAGGCCGGCGAGAAAATACTGACCGCTGCCGGTGGCGAGCAAATGGTAGAGCACTTTAGAGGGGGCGTATGCTGATGGACAGGCTTGAGAAGAACAGCAAGATAAATGTCCCCGCCATTTTAGAAAACCTAGAGAACTACCGCCCGCGCCGCAAGGGCTGGACTTGGCGGAAGCTCGTGCCCGACCAACAAATGCACTCGCTTACTTACAAACAGACTTCGGAGAATTTAACGCAGAGCATCCCTTTGCCGGCCGCCAAACACTTTGGCGGCATTGACCCCCAGCCGGACTGCGTCATCACCACCGAAATCGCCTCGGGTCGCTTTGAAGACGATATCAGGCGCATGCGTATGGCGGCTTGGCATGGTGCGGACCATATCATGGTCATTCGCACTGCGGGGCAGAGCCACTATGATGGGCTGATTGAAGGCACTCCCGAGGGTGTGGGTGGCGTGCCCATCACGCGCAAGCAAATCAGAGCCACGCGGAAGGCCCTTGACCTCATCGAAGACGAGGTGGGAAGGCCCATCAACCTGCATTCCTATGTTTCAGGCGTCGCCGGCCCGGAGATTGCGGTGCTCTTTGTGGAAGAAGGCGTCAACGGGGCGCATCAGGACCCGCAGTACAATGTGCTCTACCGCAATGTCAATATGTATCGCAGTTTTGTGGATGCGGCGGTAGCCAAGAAACTTATGGCCAGCGCGGGCATGGCGCAAATTGACGGCGCCCACAATGCCAATGCCACGGCGCGCGAAGGCTGGAAGGTCATGCCCGAGCTCTTGGTGCAGCACGCCTTAAATAGCTCTTATTCTCGTCTGGTCGGCATGGACCCGAGCAATATATGCCTTTCTACGGTGCCGCCTTGCGCCGCGCCCGTGCCCTCCTTCCAGTTTGACCTGCCCTATGCGGTGGCGCTGCGCGAATTGTTCAAGGGGTACCGCATGCGGGCCCAGATGAACACCAAGTACATCGAGTCCGACACGCGGGAGGCCACGGTCACCCATACTTTGAACTTGCTCATTTCACGCCTCACTTCGGTGGACATCCAGAGTACGATTACCCCCGACGAAGGGCGCAATGTGCCCTGGCATTACAACAATATCAGCGCGGTCAACACCGCCAAGCAGGCCTTGCTCGCTCTGGACGGCCTGCAGGACATGGTGGAAATTAAGCGTGACGGGGTGCTGGGGACTAGGGTGCGCGAGCTCAAGGAAAGGGCCATCTTGTTCATGGAAGAAATGCTCGCGGTGGGTGGCTACTTTAAGGCGGTGGAGGCCGGTTTCTTTGTGGACAGCGGTTACTACCCCGAGCGCAACGGCGATGGCATAGTCAGAAAGAGTGACCGCGGCATAGCGGCCGACAGCATCGTGGCGCGGGATGCGGACTACTTCGCCCCCGTGTGTGTGCATTTTGGCTACAACAATGTGCCGGCGGAATACAGCCATGCCTGCGAGCCTACCGCCGGCTGCAGCATGTGCGTGAGTGAAAAAGTCGCCTATATCGATGAACTGGATGATTGGGACAATGCCAATCGTCGCCTGACGGAGACGGCCACACTGCGCGAGCAGGGCCTCATCAAGCCCGAAGTAGAATGGGCGGGAGATGGCGTGGTCAATGTGCAGATGTTCTTGCCGGCCGAGCCCAGGCTCGCGCACTACAGCGCCCTAGAGTTGGCGAAGCAGATGAACTTGGAGGACCCGCAGGTCATTCACAAGCAGGTCATGCAGCAGGCCGAAGGCACCTACCTTGAGGTCAAGGGCAGGTTGCCAAGGGCGATTAACCCGCGCGAGCTGAGCCTGCCCGAAGAAGAAGTTGTGCTCAGCGCCGACGAGGTGCGGGCAGACATACATGACCGCCCGCTTAAAGTGGTGGCGGCGACAGTGGGGCATGATGAGCACTCCGTGGGGCTACGAGAAATCATCGACATCAAGCATGGCGGCATCGAGGGCTATGGCGTCGAGTGCCACTACCTAGGAACATCCGTTTCGATCGACAAGGTGGTCGATGCCGCCATCGAGCTTGATGCCGGCGCCATCTTAGTCTCGACCATTATCACTCATGCGGATATCCACCGCATCAACATGCGCCGCCTCCATGACCTGGCGGTCGAGAAGGGTGTGCGCAATAAACTCATGCTTCTGGGCGGCGGCACGCAGGTGAACCATGAAATGGCGGTGGAATGTGGGCTTGATGCGGGCTTTGGCCGTGGCACTAAGGGCCTTCATGTGGTCAGCTTTATAGTCAAAAAGCGCCGCGAGCGTGGCTTAAAGTGAGGGAGTTCGCTGCCGATGTCCTCGTGGCAGAAATAGGCAGCACGACCACGGTGGTCAATGCTTTTGCCGACCTGGCCAGTCCACACCCTGTTTTTCTCGGGCAGGGCATGGCCCCGACTTCAGTGCCGGCGGGAGACGTTACTATTGGCCTCAGGGAAGCGACCGTCGACCTAGAGAACAAGCTCGGTGGAAGGCTGCACTGGCAGCGCATGCTCGCGGTGAGTAGTGCCGCCGGTGGCCTTCGCATGACAGTGCACGGCTTGGCCTACGAGATGACGGCGCGGGCGGCGCGCGAGGCGGCTCTGGGCGCCGGGGCCATAGTCAGGATGGTCACAGCCGGCGAGCTTACAATCGAGCATCTCGCCAGGCTCGAAGACATCAGGCCCAACATTATTCTTTTAGCCGGCGGGGTCGACCACGGTGAGACCAAGACGGCCTTACAGAATGCTGCCTTGCTGGCCAAGCTGCCGCTAGACGCGCCGATTATCTATGCCGGAAATTCTGCCTGCCGTGATGAGGTGGCGCACATCCTCCGGCGGGCCGGCAAAAGGGTCTTGACCGTCGAAAACGTCTACCCCCGCATTGACGAGCTAAACGTTTTACCGGCGCGGCGAGCCATACAACAGGTTTTCGAGGAACACATCGTCCATGCGCCCGGCATGGAGAAAATCCGTAGCCTCGTGCAAGGGACCATCATGCCCACCCCGGGCGCGGTGATGCAGGCCGCCGAGTTGCTCTATCGGCATATCGGGGACTTGCTCGTCGTTGATGTCGGCGGTGCCACTACCGATGTGCATTCGGTGACCATGGGGAGTGAGGAGCTAAGTCGCCTCGCCTACAGCCCGGAGCCCTTAGCCAAGCGCACCGTCGAGGGAGATTTGGGAGTGTATGTCAACGCCGAGCAGGTGGCCCTGTTAGTCACTCCCGATGAGGCCAAACAAAGTATGGTGGACCTCGGGGCGGTAATCGCCAGTTGGGGGGCGTTCCCAAAGACACCCGAGGAAGTGCGCGCCCTAGAGCTACTGACCGCCAAGGCCGTCGGCACAGCCCTCGAGCGCCATGCCGGCTGTGTCAAGCATCTCTATGGACCGGGTGGGAAGTATGTCGTCGCCATGGGCCGCGACTTGACCGCCGTCAAGTGGGTCATCGGCACAGGAGGCCCCTTGACTCGTCTGGCGGGGGCGGCCGATTTACTGCGTCTGGCGCTTCGTCCATCCGCCAAGCAAACCATGTACCCGCGGGAGTTTCGCGTGGTTATTGACCGCCACTACAACTTAGCGGTGCTCGGCGTCCTCAGTCAGGAGTATAAGGGGGCGGCAGAAGTGCTCATGGAGCAAAGTCTAAATATTGGAGGAGAGACCGGTGCCGTACCTAACTATTGATTTAACGCGGCTAGAGCACAACGCCGCCCTAGTCTGTCGGCAGGCCAAGGAGCAGGGGGTCAGCATTTTTGCGGTGACCAAAGTGCTTTGCGGCGCTCCGCGGGTGGCCGAGGTCTTCTTGGCTGCGGGAGCAGTGGGCATTGCCGACTCGCGCCTCGAAAACATTGCCCGCCTGCGGCAGGCCGGCGTGGAGGGGCCCTTTGTGCTTTTGCGTGTGCCCACTTTGAGCGCCGCCGCCGAAGTAGTGGCGCTCGCGGACATCAGTCTTAATTCTGAGCTAGCCACTTGCCAAGCGCTCAGCTGTGCGGCCATCGCCATGGGGACTACGCACCAAATAATCTTGATGGTCGATGTGGGTGACCTGCGCGAAGGGGTGTGGCCGGACGATTTTCTCTTTTTGCTAGAGGCTGTCAAGCTGCTGCCCGGGCTTAAAATAGTCGGGGTGGGGACCAATTTAGCCTGCTTTGGCGGCGTCATCCCAGACGAAAGCAATCAAGACCTCCTCTCTGGGCTTGCTAAGCAGGCAGAACAGACACTCGGCCTGCCCATGCTGGTTTCGGGCGGCAATTCGAGTAGCCTGGCGCTCTTGGCTGAGAAGAAGCTGGGTCGTGGGGTGAACAACTTGCGCATCGGCGAAGGGATTATTCTCGGGCGGGAGACCATTAACCGCGCTCCCCTCCCCGGCGCCCACTTGGACGCCTGTCTCATTACCGCCGAGATCATCGAACTCAAGTCCAAGCCGTCCGTGCCGCTGGGCACTATCAGCCAAGACGCCTTTGGTAATGTACCGTCCTTTGTCGATCGCGGTTTACAGATGCGCGCCATACTGGATATCGGGCGGCAGGACACGGTCCCCGAGGGCTTGACTCCGCTCCTCGAGGGTTGTGAGGTGCTAGGGGGTAGCAGTGACCACCTTATTCTGGACGTGACTAAGGCGTCGGCCTTGGCGGTGGGTGACCACATCTCCTTTATTCCGAGCTATGGAGCTCTCTTGGCGGCGGCGACTTCGCCTTATGTGAAAAAAGTATATGTCAGATGATGCGGTTGGTTCGGTGCGGTTAAACGACATAGTTCGTGCTATATTATTTCCCGGGAAAATATGACGAAAATTGCGGATGTCTTTGCCAGGGAAGGACATCATCTGCAGTAAGTCGAATTTATGTTCGGTCCATCTCCGCTGTATCAATGGCCACGAGAGTAGGAGGATGTCTATGTCAGAGAGAATTGTCATCGCCTTTGGTGGAAACGCTATCTTGCAGTCTAAACAGAAGGGCACCGTGGAGGAACAGCGCGCCAATGTGCACACGGCCTGTCTCGCGGTCGCGGACTTGGTGCAGGCGGGGCACCAGGTGGTGGTCACGCATGGCAATGGCCCGCAGGTGGGAGCCGTCCTCCTGCAGAATGATATCGCCAAGGAGCAAGTGCCGCCCATGCCACTCGATATGTGTGGGGCGGCCACGCAGGGCCAAATCGGCTACATGGTGCAGCAGTCCCTGACCAATATCTTAAGAGAGCGGGGGCTGGCGCGGCCGGTGGTGAGTTTGGTGACGCAGGTGCTCGTGAACGGCGATGACCCTGCCTTCACTTCCCCCACTAAGCCTGTCGGGGCGTTTTATAGTGAGGTAGAAGCTCTGCGCTTTAGCACAGACAAAAACTGGTCCATGAAAGAAGACAAAGCCAGAGGGGGTTGGCGGAGAGTTGTTCCTTCGCCTGACCCGATAGGTCTTATCGAAAAAGAGGCCGTGCTGAGCTTGCTTCAGGCTGGCGCTATAGTGGTGACCAGTGGCGGCGGTGGCATACCGGTGGTTGAAAAGGGCGGTCAGTACCTAGGAGTGGAGGCCGTCATCGACAAGGATTTAGCTGGCGAGCGCTTAGCCTGTGATGTCCGGGCCGATACCCTGATGATTCTCACCGATGTACCGCAGGTGGCTATCAACTTCAACACTCCCGAGCAAGTAAATCTCGGAGCTCTCACCCTCGACGAAGCCAAAATCTACCAGAGTCAAGGGCATTTTGCCGCCGGCAGCATGGGGCCAAAGATGCTCGCCGCCATTCGTTTCATCGAGGACGGAGGCAGACGGAGCATTATCACCTCGCTAGCAATGGCCGGACAAGCTGTAGCGGGCTTGGCCGGGACCATTCTACATAAATAGAACAAGGAGGAATTAGCATGAGCGTAACACTAAAAGGCAGACACTTTATTTCACTCCACGACTTCACCCAAGAGGAACTGTGGCAGGTCTTTAAGACCACCGAGATGATGAAGCTCAAGCAAAAGATGGGCGAACCATTTCAACCGCTGAAAGGCAAGACCCTGGGCATGATTTTCCAAAAGGCTTCCACCCGCACGCGCATTTCTTTTGAAGTGGGCATGTGGCAACTAGGGGGCTATGCCTTGTTCTTGTCGGCCAATGACCTGCAGTTGAAGAGGGGCGAGACCATCGCCGACACGGCGCGCGTACTCTCGCGCTACGTCGATGGCATCATGATTCGTACCTATGCCCATCAAGACGTCCTCGACCTCGCCAAGTACGGGAGCATCCCCATTATTAACGGCTTGACCGACCTCTTGCATCCCTGCCAGGTGGCGGCCGACCTCTTTACCATTTGGGAAAAGAAGAATCGCCTCCAAGGGCTGAAGCTCGTCTACATCGGCGATGGCAACAATATGGCGCATTCGCTGCTCTTTGGCTGTGCCAAGATGGGGTTGGATGTAACTATCTGCTCTCCCTCCGGCTACTTGCCCGATGCCAATATCGTGCGTTTAGCCAAAGAAGATGCCTTGCTCACGGGCGCTAAAGTCGTGGTGACGGGCGATGTAGAAGAAGGCGTGCGCGGGGCAGATGTCGTCTACACCGATGTCTGGGCTTCGATGGGACAAGAGGCGGAGCATGCTAAGCGCGTCAAGGACCTCATGCCTTACCAGGTAAATGCCAAGCTCATGCAGCTAGCCAAGCCAGATGCCCTCTTCCTGCACTGCTTGCCGGCGCACCGCAACGAAGAAGTGACTGACGAAGTTATCGACGGACCGCAATCTGTGGTCTGGGACGAAGCCGAAAATCGCCTCCATGTGCAAAAGGCCATCATGGCCCTCGTGATGTAGCAGGTAGTTGCCGGTTAAAAATTATATTCGTCAATCAAGAACCAAAGAGGGGGAACCATAATGCAAAAACGCCGCATTCTTATCATGGGAGCCGCCGGGCGCGACTTCCACAACTTTAATGTCATGTACCGCGACAATGCCACGGTGGAGGTGGTGGCCTTTACCGCTACCCAAATTCCAGATATCGAGGGCCGAGTCTACCCGGCAGAACTCAGCGGTAAGCTCTACCCTGCCGGCATCCCCATTTTTGCTGAAAGCGAACTGCGCGAGCTCATTAAGACACTCAAGGTAGATGAAGTGGTCTTCTCCTACAGCGATGTACCCCATATCTATGTCATGAACAAGGCCTCCGAGGTCATTGCCTGCGGCGCGACCTTCAGCCTGCTCGGAGCCTCCCAGACCATGATTAAATCCACCAAGCCGGTGGTGGCCGTCTGTGCCGTGCGCACCGGTGTGGGCAAGAGCCAGACCACGCGTAAGGTCTGCGATACCTTGAAGGCCATGGGCAAAAAGGTCGTCGCCATTCGCCACCCCATGCCCTATGGGGACCTCGCCGCACAGGCCTGCCAGCGCTATGCCACTTATGCCGACCTAGATTTGCATAAATGCACCATCGAGGAGCGCGAGGAATTCGAGCCCCATATTGACCGCGGCATTATCGTCTATGCCGGCGTTGACTACGAGCGAATTTTGCGCTCCGCCGAGCAAGAAGCCGATGTCATCGTGTGGGATGGCGGCAACAACGATACTCCCTTCTACAAGACCGACATCCACATCACCCTGGTCGACCCTCATCGCGCCGGCCACGAAGTGCTTTACCACCCCGGCGAGGCCAACTTGCGCATGGCGGATGTCATTGTCATCAACAAAATCGAAACAGCGCATCCCGATGGCGTCAACAAGGTGCGCGCCAGTGTGGCTAAGTTTAACCCAAAGGCCATCGTCATCGACGGCGCTTCGCCCATCTTTGTCGAAGATGTCGAGCTAATGCGCGGCAAGCGAGTCTTAGTCATCGAGGACGGCCCGACCCTCACTCATGGCGAGATGGCGTATGGCGCCGGTGTGATGGCGGCGAAGAAGTTTGGCGCCGAACTGGTTGATGCCCGTCCTTATGCCGTGGGCACTATCAAGACAGTATTCCAAAACTACCCCCACATGGGGGCCTTGCTCCCCGCCATGGGCTATGGTGCCAAGCAAATTAAGGAGCTTGAGGAGACCATTGCGGCGAGCCCCTGTGATGCGGTGCTCATCGCCACCCCGATTGACCTCCGCCGCATATTGAAGATCAAGCAACCCACCACCCGCGTGCGCTACGAACTGCAAGAGATCGGCTCGCCCACGCTCGCGGATGTTTTGCAGAAGCTAAAATAACACGGTTCTAGGGACCAGCAGGATAGCGAAGTGCAGGAAGGGCGCCGTGCTCTTTTCTGCACTTCGTCTTATGAGGCCGCGAGAAGAAGCAATGCCTGCACTAAGTCGGTCTCGGGCGATTATTTGGCAGGAATTACGTGTAACTTTGCGAATATAGATGCGTAGTATAGTTTGGAGCAGGAATGAGGGCGGCGGCGTGGATGTGGTGGAACAAGCCCTAGCCAGAAGGGCAAAACAGAACGATGTTCATGCGTTTGCTCAATTGGTAGAATTATATAAAGACAGGATTGTGTCCTTTCTTTATCGTCTGACCGGCAACCGCGAAGACGCCCGCGACCTAGCGCAGGACGTCTTCCTTCGGCTCTATAACAACCTGCACACCTATGACAGCAGTCTGCGTTTTTCCCCGTGGCTCTACCGCATTGCCCAAAATATCGCCATTGATTTTTTGCGCCGCAAAAAGAACATAGTATACTTAGATGAACCTTTAGGAGAATTTGACGACCAAGCATGGCAATTAGAGGATGACGAACCTTGGCCGGATGAAGTGGTGGAGTTTAAGGATTTGCAGAGCGCCCTCGAGCAGGCTATGGCCAGGCTCAACCCCATGTACCGCTCCGTCTTAGTATTGCGCTTTGCGGAGGAGATGTCTTATGAAGATATCGCGAAGGTGCTCAACTTGCCACAGACAACCGTCAAGACTAGGCTGCACCGTGCTCGCGAGGCGCTTAGGCGGCTCTTGATCGAACGAGGTTATTTTGAGGATTCCCAGAGGGGTGAAAAAGATGGATTGCGCTAAGTATCGCCAGCTGATCTGTGCCGACGACTTGGCACCGGATAAGGAACAAAGGCAGCAGATGGACAAACATGAGGCCGAGTGTTTGTCGTGCGCCAATTACGGGACCCAAATTAGGCAGATTGAAAAGGGGATCTGTCGCTTGGCCGGCGTCAAAGCTCCGGATGACTTTGTCAGCGAGGTGCTGGATTGTCTGCCTAGCTGGCAGATGTTGCGCACGGTGTGGTCGCGTTGGCGTGTCGCTGGGGTTGCCGTGGCGCTGCTCTTGTTTTTTGGCTTCCCAACGTATATGTTAGTAGCGTACCCGCAACCCTTTGTGGCATCCCTCGATGGAAGTGCCCGGATAGAGGTCCTCGGGCAGACGGTCATCTTGCCGGAAGATGTGGTGGTCAACGGGGATATTACCGTGTACCACGCTTCTCTCCAGGTGCTAGGGCGCGTGAGGGGCAATGTTTTCTTGGTCTCTAGCGGGTATAGCATCGGTCCGCAGGGCAAAGTGGACGGGCGGATAGTGTTCAAGGAGCACTCGCCCTGGGATAAAGTAGTGTATGGGTTTCGCAACATCAGCCAAGAGGTGCGTGCGTACCTCGGGGGAGCGTGGAGGTAGCCGTGGGACTACAGTCGACACCAGAACAAGTAGAGCGGGTTGTAAAAGCCTGCCGCCGGATGCTCGCCAAAAACCCAAAAAGCGCCGCCGCGCACCACGATTTAGCGGTGGCTTTGATGCAGCAGCTGAAGTTTGCCGAGGCGGCGAAGCATCTGCAAAAGGCGATCGAGATTGCACCCAAGCAAGTTCTAAGCCACTATCTCCTAGGCGTGGCTTTTGCTGAGCAGAACCAACCGGATAGAGCCATCGGGGCCTGGGAAAAGCTTTTGGAGTACGATAAGCACCATGCAGAGGCCCATTACTTTCTCGGTAAGGTGCATGCCATGCAGGGTAAAACTGAGGAGTCGCTGCAGTATCTCGAGAGGGCGATGACCCTCGAGCCCAAGAATAAGAATTTCGCTTCCACCTTGGCTGAGGTCTATGTTTTAAAGGGCGAGCTCGTCAAGGGCAAGATGACCTGGCAAAAGATTGTGGCCGAGGACCCACGGGAAGTGAAGGCCTTAGCTAACCTCGCTGCGGTGAGCCTTGATCTGGCGGAAAATGAAGAGGCTTTGTATTTTGGTGAGCAAGTGTTATCTTTGGGCCAAGAAGATGCCCGTGTTCGCTTCAACATGGGCCTGGCTAGCTTGCGCCTCAACAACTACCTGCAGGCAGCCGTTCACCTTCGGCGTGCCCATGAATTGGCCCCGCAAGATGTAGACATCCTCCGGAGCCTTGGCGAAGCCTACGAGCGTGCTGAGAAAAAAGATGAAGCTGCGCTGGCTCGGGAGATGGCCGGTGCGCTCGACGCCCAAAGTCCGCATCCGCACTTTAACACCACGGGGCCAAATAGGGGCTTTTGGAGTAAGTTGCTTCACAGATTGCGCCGGTGACTTTTGGGGGGGACAATGATGTGGGAAACTTTGCCGCAGATTCTGACCGAGGTTCGCATCCTCGATGTTCTCGAAATCGCAATTTTATACTATGTTTTCTACAGGCTGATTCTCTTAATTAGGCACACGCGCGCTGTTCAGCTCATTAAAGGACTGGTCTTGTTGCTCGCCGCCACCGTCACCAGCGATGCCCTTCGCCTGACCACGCTGCATTGGTTACTAAGCCGCGCCATTTCGGCGCTTTTTATAGCTATACCGCTATTGTTCTGGCCGGAGCTTCGGCGGGGGCTGGAGCACTTGGGGCGGGCTAAATTTTTTGGCAAGGGGTTCATTTTGCAGACCACCAATGACCAAACCCCATTGGCGATGGCCCTGGCGCAGGCAGCTGGGGTTCTCAGCAAGAGTAGCACCGGGGCACTCATCATTATCGAGCGGGAAAGCGCTCTCTCCGAGTATGCCGAGACTGGGGTGCCGATAGATGCCATAGTCACCCCGGCGCTCCTGACCAATATTTTTGTCCCCAATACTCCTCTGCACGACGGGGCGGTGATCGTGCGCCAAGGCAGGCTGGCCGCGGCCGGGTGTTATTTGCCGCTATCGTCAAACCCAGATATTGAGCAGGAGCTGGGCACCCGCCATCGCGCCGCCATCGGCCTCACCGAGGAGACCGACGCTGTGGCGCTGGTTGTCTCCGAAGAGACAGGGTCCATTTCTTTGGCCGAAGGCGGTCAACTCGCGCGTCACCTCGACCTGTTGACCTTGCAGGCCCGCCTCGAAACGGCTCTGGGAGGTGGGGCATGAATAAGAAAGATTTAGGCAATCATCTTTTGGCCGTGGTCTTGGCGTTCGTGTTCTGGTTTTACGTACAGTCGACCTTAGTTCCGCTACCCCAGGCAGATGTTCCGGTGCAGCGCTTTGCGGCTGTGGCGCTAGAGATGCGTAACCGCCCGGCAGAGCTGGATTTGCAGAACGAGGTCGTGGGGGCGGTTGCTCTCACCGTGCGCGCCTCGCGGGAGGTTCTCGCCGAGCTGGCTGCTTCTGACCTCGTGGCGTACCTCGACCTGCGGGGACTCCGCGCCGGCAGTAACACGCTGGCAGTGCGAGTCGATGTGCCCGCCGGGATTGAAGTGGTGGCGGTCTCGCCCGCGCGGGTGGAGGTGGTGCTTGAACCGGTAACCGCGGTCAATCTCCCGGTCACCTTGCTCCAAAGAGGCCGTCCGGCGGAGGGCTACTTTGCTCCCCCGGGCGCCGTGGCACCCTTGACGGTCACGGCGGTGGGCGGACAAAGCGCCGTCATTTTGGTGGTGCCCCCGGTCTTAGAGATAGATGTCGCGGGTCGGAACACCGAGATAGTGGGCACGCGCGAATTAATACCGGTGGATAGCTCCGCGCGCCCAGTATCTAAAGTCACCCTAAATCCCGCTACAGTGCAATTTATTCAACCTATTTTCCCGATAAAGACTCTGTCCTTGAGGGCGGTGACCAAGGGGCAACTTGCCCCGGGAGTAAAGAGCGTGCGCCTCGAAATCATTGTACCCGAAGTGCGGCTGGCGGCCTCGCCTGCGCTCCTCGAGAGGTTGCAGGAGCTACCGCTCGAGGTAAGTATAGAGGGTCTGACCAAGGAACAAATCGTGGAGGTGGCGGTGGTCGTGCCACCGGGCACTTTCTTGGTGTCAGCACCCACCGTGAGCGTGCGCGTGCTGGTCACGTTAGGGCCCTAGAGGCCCGATATGGAAGGGGAGTAACAATGCGTTTGTTTGGTACAGATGGGGTGCGTGGCCGGGCCAACACCGAGCTAACTCCAGAACTAGCCCTGAAACTAGGTCGGTCTGCGGTTGCGGTATTAGCGGAGGGCGGCCACCAACCATTGATTTGCATCGGCCGGGATACTCGTGTCTCCGGAGAGATGTTGTTTTTTGCTTTTGCTGCCGGAGCCATGTCAGCCGGGGCGGATGTAGTTGATTGTGGGGTGCTACCCACCCCCGCGCTGGCGTTCATGACCAAGCACCGCCAGGCTACCGTTGGCGTCATGATTTCGGCATCGCATAACCCCGCCATAGATAATGGCATTAAGTTGTTTTCCCGCCACGGCTACAAGCTGCCCGATGAGGTGGAGGACCGCATCGAGGCGCACACCAAAAGCACCGGTAGCGCACCTACGGTCGAGGGTGATAAGGTGGGTAAAATGATTATGGGTGGGCAAGAGGACAACGCCTACCTCGACTACTTGCTCGGTCTCGCCAAGTTAGACCTTAGGGGAGTAAAGATAGTGGTCGATGCGGCCCATGGCGCGGCTTATACCATAGCACCACGCCTTTTCCGCCTGCTGGGGGCCGAGGTTTTGCCACTTTGCGTGTCCCCAAATGGCGTAAACATCAATGTCGGCTGCGGCTCCACCTACCCTGAGGCGATGCGGCAAACGGTGCTGGCTACAGGGGCGGCGCTCGGACTCGCTTTTGATGGGGATGCCGATAGGCTTATCGCCTGCGACTCACAGGGGAATATTCTCGATGGGGATAATTTTCTTCACATCTGCGGGCTGGCGCTTAAGGACGAGCAAGGTTTAACCAACAATCTAGTGGTTGGTACGGTCATGAGCAATCTTGGTCTTGACGCCTCTCTCGGGCGCGAAGATATAGTTCTGAAGCGGGCCTTGGTCGGCGATAGGTATGTCTTGCAGGAAATGTGGCAAAGCGGAGCGGTGCTCGGGGGAGAGCAATCGGGACATTGCCTCTTTCTCAACCACAGTACGACCGGCGATGGCCTGTTGACCGCGCTCATGCTCCTTAAAGCCACCTATGGGCGCGGGATTGCGCTGGACGCTTTTGCGGCGGAGCTAAAGCGCTATCCTCAGGTGCTGTACAATGTGCCTGTCAAGAACAAACAAGCCAGTATGGAGCACGTAGCAGTAAAGGAGGCGATAGTTGGGGCAGAGTCCTTGGTGGAGGGCCGGGGCAGGGTGCTGGTGCGTCCTTCCGGCACCGAGTCTCTCGTCAGGGTCATGGTCGAAGCGGAAACAGAAGAACTGGCTAATGCCGCCGCTAGGGTGGTAGTACAAGTACTCTCTACTGTAAGCGCCTGAGCTCTTGGCTGTGGCCGGGAGCTGACGAGGTGGGGGTTTATCGATTTTTCGGCGGATACCCCCCAGCCACTAGGGGTGGCTGCGAGCCCTGTCTGAAATCGGCTGAGCAATTGGTCGGACAAAGACCGGGCACCCTATAATTATGTTGGGAGGAAACAGAATGTGTGGTATAGCCGGTTACATCGGGGCGCGAAGTGCCCAAGAAGTAGTCCTTGACGGCCTGCGCCGTTTAGAATATCGGGGTTATGATTCGGCGGGGTTGGTCCTTCATAGAGAGGGCAAGTTGCACCTCGAAAAGTATGCTGGGCGGCTCTCCGTCCTCGAAGGGCATATACATAAGAATGGTCTGGGCGCGGCTCATCTGGGCGTCGGGCACACCCGATGGGCGACGCATGGCGCGCCCACTGATAAGAACGCCCATCCCCACATGGGGTGCGGGGGCAAGTTCGCGGTGGTCCACAACGGCATCATCGAGAACTACGCTAAGCTGCGCGGCGAGCTCAGGAGTCGCGGACATGAGTTCTATTCGGAAACGGACACCGAGGTCATCCCACACCTTCTCGAGGAGGCATATGAGGGGGACCTCGGGGCGGCGGTGGCCAAAGTAGCTAAGCGCCTGCAAGGGGCTTATGCCATTGCCGTGGTGGCCGAGGATGACCCGCACACATTAGTGGCCTATCGCCAGTATAGCCCGCTGATCATCGGCTTAGGTGAGGGCGAAAATTTTCTAGCCTCGGATATCCCCGCCCTTTTGCCCTACACTCGTCGTACCGTTGTGCTAGAAGACGGCGATTTAGCCATCCTCACCACCGAGGGAGTGCGGTTCTTCAATGACGGCGAGCAAGTAGAGAAAAAAATCCTCCACGTCACTTGGGATGAAGTGGCCGCTGAGAAGGGCGGGTTTTCTCACTTCATGCTCAAAGAAATCCACGAGCAGCCGCGCGCCCTGCGCGACACCATCTCGCCCCGCATTACCGCAGGCCGGACTAACCTCGCCACCGAAATCGGCCTGACCAAGGAAGTCGCCTCGTCTATTCGCCGGGTGGTCGTGGTAGCCTGCGGCACCGCCTACCATGCGGGTTTAGTGGGCAAGAACCTCATCGAACAGTTGGCCCGTCTCTCGGTCGAGGTCGACATCGCCTCCGAATTTCGTTACCGTGAGCCCGTCCTTGACCCCGAGGACTTAGTCATTATTATCAGTCAATCCGGTGAGACTGCGGACACTCTCGCCGCCCTGAGGGAGGCCAAGCGGCAAAAGTGTAGAGTGGTGGCGATTACCAATGTGGTCGGTAGCTCCGTGGCCCGTGAGAGTGAGCATGTGCTCTACACCATGGCCGGGCCGGAGATTGCGGTAGCCTCTACCAAGGCGTACACCACGCAGCTCGCCGCAGTTACTCTCATCGCCATAGAACTCGGGCTCGCGCGCGGTACGCTCTCGAGCGCGAAGGCCGAACAGCTCCTTAGCGACCTGTTGCAAATTCCGTCCTTAGTTGAGGAAGTGCTGTTACAGAGAGACTACATCCGCGATGTTGCCCTCTGCCTAGCCCAAAGCGAAAGCGTATTTTTCATTGGACGCGGCCTCGACTATAGTGTGGCGCTGGAAGGGGCCTTGAAGCTTAAAGAAATTTCCTATATCCATGCCGAAGCCTATGCCGCCGGCGAGCTCAAGCATGGCACGCTCGCCCTGATAACGCCAAACACGCCCGTAGTCTGCCTGTTTACGCAGACCTATCTGCAAGAGAAAATGGTGAGCAATGTCGAGGTTGTGCGCGCGAGGGGGGCGAAGACCTTTGTTTTGAGCAATTGCCAGCCCCAAGTTACCGCCTCTCTGCACGACATGGAAATTCGCCTGCCGGCCATCGACCCCTTGCTTGCGCCCATCGTGGCCGTAGTGCCGCTGCAGCTCATTGCCTTTTTTGCCGCCGTGGCTCGCGGGGCCGATGTCGACAAGCCCCGCAACCTCGCGAAAAGTGTGACGGTGGAATAGCAGAAAGCGGAGGTTAGAGGATGCAAGGCATAGGGATAGACATTACCAGCGTCGCGCGCATTGCCACTTTAGAGCAAAAGTACGGACAGCGTTTTCGCGCGCGGGTGCTAGCCGAGGGCGAGCAGGCAGTTAGCGCGGAGTCGCTAGCGGGTCTGTGGGCGGCGAAAGAAGCCGTGGTCAAAGCTATGGGCACGGGCTACAGCGGTTTTGGTCCGCAGTGCATTTCGATCACGGCGGACTCTTTCGGTGCCCCGCGAGTAAAATTACGGGGGCGGGCCAGCGTCATGGCCGACGAGAGGGGCATCAGCCGTTTCCTCGTCTCCATCTCTCATGCTTCCGGACTGGCTGTCGCCTGCGCCGTGGCGATATAGAGGAATATGCGCCTAGACTGACGAAAGACTGTGTGAAGGGGGAGGAGCTCTTGCCCATCATTCGCCCGACTGCAGCAGATATTTCGCTTGACAATGTTTTTCACAACACCCAAGTGTTTCGCTCCTTGCTTGCGTCCCGCACAGAGCTTATGGCGGTGGTTAAAGCGGATGCTTACGGCCATGGCGCGGTCGAGGTGGCTAGCACCGCCCTCGCGGCAGGGGCTACGAGCCTTGGCGTGGCCATCGTTGAAGAGGCGGTGGAGCTTAGGCGCGCCGGTATTGGTGCGCCTATCCTCATTCTTGGCCACACCCCCGCGGAGGCCGCCCTGCAAGTAGCTAAACTGGGGCTGACGGCGACTGTCTTTGACCGTGAGGTAGCCCAGGCGCTTTCGGTCGCCGCGACCCGTCTGGGGCGCAAAGTGCGGGTGCATATTAAGGTCGATACTGGCATGGGTCGGCTAGGGGTCAGGCCGGGGGAGGTACTGCCCTTCGTTGAGAATATCTCCAATTTGCCCTCCCTGCTGGTGGAGGGGGTGTTCACCCACTTTGCCTCCGCCGACAGTGTAGACTTAGCGAGCGCACGAGCCCAACTGGCCACTTTTAACACCGTCTGCTCCCGCTTGGAGGCCAAAGGCTGGCGTCTGCAGCGCCATGCGGCTAATACGGCAGCTATCTTGGCCTTGCCGGATAGTCATCTTGACATGGTGCGCCTCGGCATTGGGCTTTATGGCCTGTTTCCGGCACAACACCTAAAATCCCTGGTGGCCCTAAAGCCCGTGATGTCGCTTCGCTCGCGGCTGTCCTACGTGAAATGGGTGGAGGACGGCACCCCCATCGGTTATGGAGGGGCCTATGTGGCCGAGGGTCAGCGGTTGATAGCCACCGTACCCATAGGTTATGCGGATGGTTATTCGCGGCGTCTTTCTGGTGTAGGACGAGCCATACTGCACGGGCAGGAGGTCCCCTTGGTTGGGCGCGTGTGTATGGACCAGTGCATGTTTGATATCACCGCCTCTTTAGCCGAGGCTGGCGATGAAGTGGTGCTGATGGGGGCGCAAGGGGCGCTAGAAATCTCGGCGGATGACCTCGCCCTCGCTATGGGCACTATTAACTACGAAGTGTGTTGCCTGATAAACCGCCGTGTGCCGCGCCTCTACTGGCGGCATAACAAACTGGCGTCACTGCGCACCTTGCTCGGGCGGGGATAGCGCCTCTGCCGCAGTAAATCATATGGACAACGCACCAATGGACAACGCACCATTGGACAACGCATCATTGGTGCGTTGCTACGATGACCCTCCTCGCCCCGTCCCCTATCTTTGCGTCTCGGGGTAGCGGCGTGACATGGCACGCCGACCCCCCGTAGCGGCGGTGTTCTACAACCGACGGGCAAGGTCGCCAACACCCTCCCCCTCCATGGTGTTTTTGGAGGAAACATAGACAACGCACCATTGGTGCGTTGCTACGATGACCCTCCTCGCCCCGTCCCCTATCTTTGCGTCCCGGGGTAGCGGCGTGACATGGCACGCCG